>LWDU01036221.1_pt1 | contig 16230 bp, 10 predicted proteins | sample 727161 | NCBI WGS metagenome assembly LWDU01 (sample SAMN04566230, study PRJNA314399) | hydrothermal vent metagenome | isolation source: deep sea hydrothermal plume seawater | place: Mexico: Gulf of California, Guaymas Basin | collected 2004-07-11 | reverse complement strand
TCTCCATCACGTGTAAAGATGCAGGTGCCGTTTCCATACTGGTGATCATTGATCAGCTGCATGGCCTGTTCCATGGTTTCTACGCGGACCACACAGAGCACTGGGCCAAAAATCTCTTCCTGGTAAATTTTCATCTCGGGCGTGACCCGATCGAAAAGGCAGCCGCCCAGGAAATAACCGTTTTCATGTCCCGCAATACGCAATTCACGCCCATCTACGACCAGCTGTGCCCCTGCCGTTACGCCGGAATCGATCAGGTCCGTCACTTTTTTCCGATGTGGTTCCGTGATCAACGGCCCCATCGCGGAGCAGGTGTCGATGCCAGGCCCGACTTTCAGAGTTTTGAGTTGTTCACACAGCTTGCCAACAAGGGCATCTGCAGTCGTCTCTCCCACGGCCACCGCAACGGATATGGACATGCAGCGCTCGCCACAGGAACCGTACGCCGCCCCCATTAACGCGTTGACTGCATTGTCAAGGTCTGCATCCGGCATAACGATCGCATGATTCTTTGCGCCGCCGAGTGCCTGGACACGCTTCCCTGCTGCAGTGCCTTTGTTGTAGATCGCTTCAGCAACGGGGGTCGAACCAACGAAACTCACGGCCTTCACTCGAGCGTCTTCCAGCAGAGAATCCACCGCCTCTTTGTCCCCATTGACGACATTCATCACGCCCGGCGGCAAACCCGCCTCATGCAGCAATGAGGCGACAAGTATCGTCGACCCGGGAGTGCGTTCTGAAGGTTTCAGCACGAAGCAGTTCCCACAAACAATCGCTGCCGGATACATCCAAAGCGGAACCATGACCGGAAAATTGAAAGGGGTGATCCCCGCAACTACGCCTAGAGGCTGAAACTCTGACCAGCTGTCGATTGAGGGACCAACATCCTTCGAGAACTCTCCTTTTAGCAGTTCCGGCGCACCACACGCGTACTCCACATTTTCCACCGCGCGGGATAGCTCACCCCGAGCATCACTCAGCACTTTTCCATGCTCCTCGGTCAGCAGAGCACAGATCTGGTCTGCATTTTTTTCCAGAAGCTCTTTAAAGCGATACATCACCCGGGCTCGTTTCACCGCAGGGGTGCTGCGCCACGCCGGGTAAGCAGATTGGGCGGCAGTGATCGCTGCATCCACTGTTGCTCGATTTGCCAACGCAACGCGTTTGCAGATTTCTCCGGTTGCAGGATTGAAAACATCCTGCATCCGGCATTGATCTTCAACAGATTTACCGTTGATCCAGTGTCCGATAGTTTTCATTGATCCATGACCCATGACTGTAGTGTTTCCGGCCGTCGTGTCCTGCGCGTCGTTTCCATTTCCCAGGACCCATGCACTGGAAAATGTGCTATGCGGTTGCCTGTATGACGTCGCTCAGGATATTGAACAGGTTGTCGAGTTCTTCTTTTTCCGAAATGAATGGCGGCGCAAGCTGAATGGTGTTGCCTCCACAACGTACGTAGACGCCCGCTTCAAAGCACTTGCGGAAAATTTCGTAAGGACGAATCGTAGGGTTTGCACCTCTGGGAGCAAATTGCAGCGCCCCGGCCAGTCCCACATTACGAATGTCCGTAATATGGGGCAGTCCTTTGAGCTGATGGATTGCATCCTCAAAGTAGGGCGCTAACTGTCTGACGCGCGCATAAGTCTGATCTGTTTCATAGAGATCTAATGTTGCGAGCGCCGCGCTGCACGCAACCGGATGTCCCGAGTAGGTATATCCATGGGGAAACTCAACAGCTTCTTCAGGCAGCTCCTGTTCCATGAATGCTGCATAGATCTCAGATTTCGCGATCACGGCGCCCATCGGGAAAGTTCCGTTGGTGAGTCCCTTGGCGAGGTTGATGATGTCGGGAGTCGTATCGAAAGTCTGAGCTGCAAAAGCCTGTCCCGTCCTCCCAAAACCGGTGATCACCTCATCAAAAACCAACAGAACCCCGTGCCTGGTACACAATTCCCGAAGTCGCTTCAGGTAGCCTTGGGGAGGAACGATAACGCCACCGGAACCCGAGAACGGTTCCACGATTACCGCGGCAATGTTCGAGGCATCGTGAAGCGCGACCAGTTCTTCCAGTTCGTCAGCCAGCTCCACTCCATTTTCCGGTAGCCCACGAGAAAAGGCGTTCTCCCTGAGCAACGTGTGCGACAGGTGATCGGTATCCAGACAACTACCAAACAATTTTCGGTTTCCGCCAATTCCCCCAACACTGGTGCCACCAAGATTCACCCCGTGATATCCTTTGGACCGACCGATCAGCTTTGTCTTGCCGGGTTGCCCTTTCATCCGCCAGTAGGCACGTGCCATCTTTAATGACGTGTCCGCGGATTCCGAACCTGAATTCGTGAAAAACACGTGGTTCAGATTTTCCGGCGCGATCTGTTTCAGACGATCCGCCAACTCAAAAGCGATGGGTGATCCGACATTAAACGCGGGTGAATAGTCCAACTGCGCCATCTGCCTGCTGACGGCATTGACGATTTCAGTTCGGCCATGCCCCAACCCGCAGCACCAAAGCCCCGACAAGCCATCAAACACCTGCTTTCCCTCGGGAGTAGAATAGTACGCGCCTTGACCGCCGCTGATGAACAGAGGGTTCCGCTTAAAGTGTCGATTAGAGGTGAACGGCATCCAGAAAGCATCCAGTGATTCACTGTTGATGCGGCCCTTCTTTTGAGGATCAGTGCCTGCCATATTTCAGGTGTTCTTTCGACTGAGAGTAAAATAAGCCTTCTGCCTGCCCCACTGTTAAATCTCACTCACCCCAGCTCATTCACCGCTCTGATTGCCATTTTCACTGCAACCCATGAATCAGCGCCAGGGGCGGAGTCGCTGTTGGCAACGGTGATTCGGTGGAATGGCTGCCGTCCAATCTTTGTGGAATCTCCGGGGCCGCCCACGGCGTAACCGTGAGCCCATCGATTCACCGAAATGCTCTCGACATCTCTGTCAAAGTTAAACAGGTCACCAGGAAGCATGCCGCTCAAATGCGAGCGAATCTCATCTTCGTAGTCCTGGAACTGCAGACTTAACATCCTGTATCGTGCTTCACTGAACTGCTCGTCCCTTGGTGCGCCTTCCTCTCCATATGGACAGTGGACCATCTGAATGATACACGGTTCGTCGGGGCTTTGGGTGTACTCATAGCCGCCCATACTTACAGGAAAGTCCATCATAACGTTCTGATGCATATTCCCGGGCGACATGGCCACGCCGATTTCCAGCTCTTTAAATGCCTTCCAGTTCCTCAGGCCCACAGAGGTGTACTGCAACGGGCTCTTCGTCTGAAGCCTCAATGCGGCTGCCTGTTCCTCTGGAAGATCTGAAACGATATGCGGGATGATCACGTTGTAGCAGGCCATCACCACGCCTTTGCCTTTGACCCGATACGCCTTCCTGTCATTCATATAGGTGACAGACACTTCGCTGGAGCTGGCGGGATCGCCCTCGTGGTGCACATTCACCACCGTACTGTTCAGGCGGATGCGAACAACATTGCTGGCCTTGTCCAGCTCGGCATAGCGGAAGGAAGCCATGACGAGATCTTCGGCGTTGTTTCCGTCTGCAACGTCAGAAATCATCCTTTTCACGAACGCACGCGCAAAGCCGGAGTTGCCACCGGGGAAATGATGAATGTATGGGTTGTCCGCGTCGTACACGGGTCTGGGGGAGAAACCCATTGCTCCAGCACCGTCGGCCCCTTGAATGCCCATCATGTCTGTCCCAAGGCTGCCCCAGTCCAGAGCGGACATCCTGGCCATTCTGAACACGAGTGGATCATCCACACCCAAAGTGTCTTTCAGGTAATCGTAGTACGAATGAGTGCGCGTGAATTGCCCTAGTTCCGCATCGGTAAGGTTGTGCACTTTTTTGATCTTGTGGTATCCGCCATTGAGAACTCGGAGCAGTTGCTCTTTACCTTTCTCGCTGACAGGGGCCTCTCGTGCAGCCTCTTCATTGGATATCTTTGCCCCCATACATCCCTGGACATAGTTGTAATGGTTGCTGTAGGGATGCCTGACCACTTTGTCCTCGCCAAAGACTTCTTTGTTGAAGTACATCACCGCGCCGAGATTGTGTCTCTTAAAGAATTCCAGGTCATACGCGGTATCCCAGCGACTCACATCGATGCCGAGATCGTCCAGCAGATCCTGTCCGACTTTGCCCCAGTGCTGTGGGTCTACCAGAGTTTGCGTACCGCCATAGCCGATCCTGAGTTTGCCATCGATGGTGTGTTCGTTTCGCCTGGCATGACCCCCAAAGTCGTCGTGATTGTCCAGAATGAGCACCTTCCTGGCCTGCCCGTGCTTCTGCTGGTAATAGTATGCAGCCGCGAGTCCGCTGATCCCACCTCCGACAACAACCAGGTCGTACTCCTCATTCAACGTGGTGGCTGGCCCAAAGTCCGTTTCGCCATCGAGTGCCATTTTGTGCGCGTAGGTATTGGATCCTGGGTGGCTTCCACGCAGCCCCGTTCGGGATGGCGGATAATTCGATGGATCCTTCGTGTCCGGAACGTTTGCAGCCTGGGTGCGATTGGGAAGCATGGTGGCGCCTGCCGCCATCAGCGTTCCATTGACAAAATCTCTTCTTGTTATCTTGCTCATGAGTCTGGTCTGATTCTTCGTAAGAAGGGTATGTCCAGGTCGAGTTGTTGGAACAGAAATGAGCACACGTCCACGGCTCGATCGATCCACTCAGCCAGCGTCATGTTAACTGTTGATCCAATTGTCGATCATCTCCTCAAACGCCTTCCACTGCTTTACGTTCGCAAAGTCGTAGTCTGAGCACTGCCAGGTGCCGACTTCAGTGGCGTATCGCTGTGTGCCCGGAAACACATTGTCATGTCGCGCGCACGGCTAGCTAAGATCACGCATCAAGGCAACACGGCCAAGCGGTTTCATCGCACACTCCGAAAGACAGTGTTCCACGTCGAGCGTTTACGTCGGTGCCGGACTCTGCCGCGTGGATTGCAGAACTCGCCCGACGCAAAAAGGAATTCCCTAGCGCACTATAGGACACGCAAATGCCAGACTGCGACCCATCGCAGAGGAATCGCTCTGAAAGGCCGCAAGTCACTCTGAGTGCCCGCCGCGGCGCTTGCTCCCAGTCGACAAAGGGCCGATGGGAGCTCAGCCAAATCGCGGTGTGTGCGCTGAGGCATACGGCGCGAACAATCCGGCGTTCGTTACGGTTCTCGTGATCGCCGCAAACACGACACGCTCCATCGTCAGGCGATCAATTCGTCAACCACGTTGCCGTACAGGTCCGTGAAACGGAAGTCCCGGCCGGCGTAGCGGTACGTGAACTTTTCATGGTCGAAGCCAAGCAGTTTTAAGATTGTGGCGTGCAGATCGTGGACGTGGACTTTATTTTCGACGGCCTTGAATCCGAATTCGTCGGTCGCACCGTGCACGTAGCCGCCGCGAACTCCGCCTCCGGCCATCCAGGTAGTGAAGCCCCAGTGATTGTGGTCACGACCGTTGATCTTGCCGGCGTTGGAACCTTTCTTCGGCAATTCCACTACCGGAGTGCGACCGAATTCTCCGCCCCAGATCACCAGCGTATCGTCCAGCATGCCGCGTTGCTTCAGGTCTTTCAGCAAGGCTCCAATCGCCTGGTCACACTGTTTGGCAAGGCGACGATGATTGACTTCGATGTCGTCATGGTTGTCCCATGGCTGTCCGGCCCCGTGCCACAGTTGCACAAAACGAACACCGCGTTCCACCAACCGGCGAGCAATCAGGATCTGTCGAGCTTGCACACCTTCCCCGTACATGTCACGGATATGTTTGGGTTCACGAGAAATATCGAAGGCCTCCGCCGCTTCCGTCTGCATGCGAAAAGCGAGTTCAAACGACTGAATGCGGGATTCCAGCTGAGCATCGCCGGGCCGTTCCGAAAGGTGCTTCGCGTTCAGTTGCCTCAACAGGTCCAGTTGCAGTGACTGCTGCTGCGGCATGACTCGATCGTTGCGAATATTTTCGATCAGCTTTTCGATTTGAGTGTGTTGGGTGTCGACGTACGTTCCCTGATGGACACCGGGCAGAAACCCAGCCTGCCAGTTCTGCGATTCCTGAATCGGATAACCGCCGGGGCACATGGACACGAAGGCCGGCAGGTTCTGATTCTCTGTGCCTAATCCATAAGTCAACCATGAACCGAGACTTGGTCGGACAAGCCTCGCTTCTCCGCAGTTCATCAACAAAAGTGACGGCTCGTGATTGGGTACGTCGGCGTACATCGAACGAATGACGGCGATGTCGTCGATGCTTTCAGCGACGTACGGAAACAGCTCGCTGACTTCGATGCCGCTTTCTCCATGTTTGCGAAATCGAAACGGCGACGGAAAGGCGGCTCCCGTGGGGCGTTCGGTCTTCAGATTGCCGCCAGGAATCAACTTGCCACCGTGTTTCTGCAGAGCTGGTTTCGGGTCAAAAGTATCCACATGGGACGGCCCGCCATTCATAAACAGATGTATGACGCGTTTGGCCTTTGCCGGGAAATGGGCCACCTTCGGCAACAGCGGATTTGTGCTACGGGCAGCGGCGGCCTGCGCCGTTTCTGACTTCAGCATGGCTCCCAGTGCGAGGCCGCCAATGCCCATTCCGCAGCGGGCCAGCATGCCGCGACGTCCGACGGCAATAGGTGTGCGATTGCTTTGAAGTGCAGCAGCGTTCTGCATTGGAGTATTTTCTGGTTTTGTTCCGCAAATCAGCTTCCCGCCACTCAGGTCAGACGGGGACTTTGTGATCCACAATCAATCGACAAACATAAACTCATTGGCAAGCATCAATGTCTGGGCAAGTTGCGCGACGGCACCGAGACGCGACGTTGCGGCCTCCGAGGAAAACTCGGCGCTCGAGTCCCACGTGCGAACCTGTCGACCGTTGACGGACTGCTCGATCGTGATTTTCCACGTGAAACTATCGTGGCTTTCGTTGGCACCGCAGTCCGCGACAAAATCGACCGACTCACCCGCCCGGACAGTGAACTCCTCCGTGGCCAACTCACGACCGCTGTTGTGCACGTGGGCAGTTCCCAGGGATCGATCCTGAAACAGAATATGCCCGTGCACTCCGTCGCCCTGGTCTGTGGAATGTTTAAGAAAGCTGCGGATTCTTATCGAACTGTCGCGGTCAGCGATCCAACGTCTGATTGGGCAGTGCCGCAAATCGCGACCGGTGTGACCTCCTTCACGATTCAGACTGCACCAGCCGAGTTTCCCGTCGGGCAGTTTGTCGCTGCCACCCCATCGGTTTTCGTGGCACGCCGGCAACGGTTCATACCGCAGAACTTTCGTTTTATCGTCCTGGATTTCGCCCCAACCGTAGTGCCAGCCGACACCACTGTTGGACTTAGGAATCATTTCTGCCGTGGCCGTCAAAAACAACGTTGCTGCGGCAACTTCGTGCTCGGTCGGTTCGCGCTGCAGGATCATGGTAAACAGTTCGCCAACTGTTGCGGCCGGCTGGCTGATGTTATCTTGTGTAAGTTGCGCGGCAATCGATTCGGCCTGCTCCATTACAAAAGTATTGTTCAGCTGAAACAGTGCCTGTTGCGGCACGGTGGTCTCGAACCGTTGTGCCACGTGACTATCCGGGCTGGCAAAGTCGAAAGTACGAAACGTGCCCGGAAGATTCTGGCGATCAATCCGAGCGTAAACCGCGCGGCGTTTTGTAAACGGCTTCTTCGTGATATCCACGGACTTTCCGCCAACGGTCTGATCCAGACTTCCGGAGACCACCAGCAGCGCGTCGCGAAACGCTTCAAAGTTCAACCGGCGCCGGGACATGCGTGCCAGCAGACGATTTTCCGGATCAGCCTCTGCGACATCCGGTCGTGGATCGCTGCTTTGTCGCCATGTTTGCGACGTCAGAATGTGGCGCACGACGGCCTTTCGCGACCAGTTGTGGCTGATAAATAATGTGGCCAGATGATCCAGCAGTTCGGGGTGTGACGGTGGCGGTGTTCGCACCCCAAAATCGCTTGGTGAGTCCACCAACCCGGTGCCGAACAGCCGCAGCCAGATGCGGTTGACAGCGACTCTTCCCGTGAGCGGGTTTTCGGGACTGGCGATCTTCCTCGCAAGTTCCAGTCGACCGCTGCCATCGGTAAACGGTTTGGGTTCGCCCTTCGACAACGCGGTCAGGAAATGCCGGGTCACACGATCGCCACGATTCCCGGCACTGCCTCGGATAAAAATCACCGGTTCGCGAGGCTTCTCGCGATCCACCAACCGCAGCGGGGAAGGTTCATTTTGCGGTTCGTGTGACGAATCGAAAACGCCGTACAGACCGTAGTAGTCGGCCATCGGAATCGGATCGAATTTGTGGTCGTGGCAGCGAGCACACGTCACCGTCAGACCCATGGTGCCTCGCGAGACCACATCGATGCGGTCGTCAATGATGTCCGGAGTCTTGTTCAGGAACCGTCGTCCCAACGTCAGAAACCCCATCGCCGCCAGTTGTTGCGGGTCCTGGTTGTCGGGCAACCGGTCACCCGCCAGCTGCCGAATCAGGAATTCGTCGTACGGCATGTCCGAGTTCAGCGACTTGATCACCCATTCCCGAAACCGCCACGCGTCTTTGTATTCGCGGTCTGCTGTAAAGACGTATCCCTTTGTGTCGGCGTAACGAGACACGTCCAGCCAGTAGCGAGCCCAGCGTTCTCCGAACTGCGGTCTTGCCAGCAAGCGGTCGGCGTAATCGTTAAGCCACGTGGTCAGCTGTTGCGGATCGCTAATCGCCGCGGCAGCGTCCAGATCCTTCGCATCGGGGGGCAGGCCGATGATCGCCACCGACATCCGTCGCACCAGAGTTCTGCCGTCAGCCTGAGGCGATGGGTTCACACCCTGGTTCCGCAGGCGCCGTCCGATGAAGGCGTCCACCGGATGTGTCGACTGACCCGCATCGGCAGGAGGCGACGGATCCGCGATCGGCTGAAACGCCCAGTGTTTTCTCCACGCGTCGGGATCGATGGCTTTCGCTTTTCCGAAGTCCATCGTTTCCGGCCAGTACGCGCCGTCCCGAATCCACTTCTTGACGGTTTCAATGTGGGATGCCTCAAGCTTCGCCTTCGGAGGCATTTGCACGTCGTCTTCGGAGTACAGCATGACCTGCAACAGCCGACTTTCGTCGACCTGCTCGGGATTGACAAGGGCCGCCACTTCGTCCGTGCCGATTAACACCTGGTCGCGAGAATCCAGTCGGATATCGCCTTCCTGCTTGTCGGGTCCGTGGCATCCGACGCATTTTTCGACCAGTAACGGGCGAACATGCCGTTCAAAAAACACTTCTCGTTCATCACCGTTCGTGGCGACAATCGGAAGAAACGCCAGAGTGACGGCGAGCAACCGGAAGATCATTCCACATCGTCGGCGGCCGGATGCGAGCGCACGTGTTTGCCGAATCAATGATGAACAGAGCCACCGTGTAATCACGGCAACCGGAAATGCAGAAACGTGCATGGCGGAGTAAAAACGCAAAGGCGGGAGGGAGGGAGACGCGAGTGGAGGGATTTTGGTCTCGCTGTTGCATCATAGTCGTCGGTACCAGCCTCGTCGACGAAAAGTCAATCTGCGCATTGGCACAACCCGCGTTTTTGCGGCCGATTCCAACGTCTGAGACAGTCAGCACAGCTGTCGGGCGGTACCGTCGCCTGATCTTATCGAGCGTCAGACTGCTGTGATTGTCGACGGTCGTGGCGTTTCGCTCCACATCGGGTTCACCTTCTGGCAGAATAGAAGGCTTCCACTCCCTACTCTGAAATGGCCAGTCTCATGAGACAGAAAATGTTCCGATCGCGCATTTTGATCGCCTGTTGTGCTCTGTTCTATGTCACGGATCTGTTGGCCTGGGACGGACAGACTCGCCCGTCCGCCAACGACGAAGATCTGAAGTCGTGGCTGCAGAACATGTACTGGCACCATCGGTACACCAGCGAAGAGATGCAGCAGGTAACCGGACTGAGTGCGGCGGAAGTCACGGCGAAGCTGCAGCAATTCAAAATCAGCGACAACACGCGCCCGAATCGTCCCGACGACAAGCTGTTCGTGCTGCCCTATCCAGGCGGGCGTCATCCCCGGATCGGATTTCTGGAGGGAGCCATAGAACCGCAGCGCGAAACAAAACTCAGCGTGTTCTGCCCATGGGACGACGAAAGCTACGCTGTCATGGATGTGCCGGAAGCGGTGTGGTCGAATCTTGGCCTGACCTATCTGGCTCACACTCATGTCGACACCATCTGGACGAAGCAGGGGATCGATCTTGCTCAGCAGGAGTGGACCGTGCTGCCGGGCGGCAGCTTCGTACTGGAACGCAAACTTCCGAACGGCATCATTTTTGGCACCAAAGTGATTCCGCTGAAAGACCACGTGCGAATGAAGATGTGGCTAACGAATGGAACAGATAAACCATTGACCGGACTACGAGTCCAGAACTGTGTGATGCTGAAGGACGCAAAGGGTTTCGAACAGCAGAACAACGACAACAAAACATTCGTCAACGGCTATGCCGTGGTTAAATCTCCCGATGGCGGCCGCTGGATGATCAGCGGATGGGATCCCGTGCATCGGCCGTGGGGCAATGCACGCTGCCCGTGTCTGCATTCCGATCCGAAGTTTCCTGACTGCGAGCCAGGAGAAACCCAATGGCTGCGTGGCTGGTTTTCGTTTTATGAAGGCACAGACATCGACGCGGAACTGGCTCGCGTTGAAGCCACAAACTGGCGCAAACATCCGCTGCATCATGTGATCGGCAACGTCACGGGAAAAATCAGGGACGCAGACACTGGCGAAGTGTTGCCATGTCGGCTGTACGTTCAGAGTCTTGACGATGGTGCATGGCACTACGCGACTTCGACGGCTGTGGCCGGTTCCGCCGTCGAATACCGAAAACAGCGCGGCAACTCGCCCAGCGTCGAGAAACACACGACGTTGTCCGCCGATCCGTTTCAACTGCAACTGACGCCGGGACGGTATCGCCTGCGTGTCGAACACGGAAAAGAGTTCGTCCCTGCGGAAACGGAAATCAGAGTGACAGGACCGGAACACCTCGCTGTCGATTTGAAACTCAAACGCTTTGTCAACATGGTCGAACGCAGCTGGTACTCCGGAGACACTCACGTCCATCGCGCGATGGAGGAACTTCCCAACGCTGTTCTGGCCGAAGATCTGAACGTGGCGTTACCGCTGAATTACTGGGTGCGTGACAGCTCCGAAATCCCTTCGGCCAGCGGACCGGTGCTGAAGGCAAAGCCTGACTACCTGGACGACACTCATGTGATTTATCCGGTGAACACAGAGTACGAAATCTTCTCAGTCAACAAAAAGCGGCACACTCAGGGCGCCGTTTTCGTGTTGAACCATAAGACTCCGTTAAATCTGCCGGCACCGCCCACACTGCCAATCGCTGAAGAAGCCCGCCGTCAGGGAGCAATCCTGGATCTCGACAAGCATTCGTGGAACTGGTCGATGATGATTGTCCCGACCATGGGCGTCGATCTGTTTGAGCTGAGCAACAATCATCACTGGAAGACGCCGTTCGGATTTCCGCAGTGGACTCTCGAAAACGCTCCGACTGACTGGCCGGAAATTGAACGGAACGACGCCGGTTTCACGGAATTCGGCTGGACGGAATTCGGACTGCAAACCTACTACACGCTGGTGAATTGTGGCTTCCGCATGCGTGTCACCGGTGGCACGGCGTCGGGTGTCCACCCGGTTCCGCTTGGCCACGGTCGAGTTTACGTTCATTGTGCCGACCGCTTCAGTTACCAAAGCTGGATGACCAATCTCAACGCCGGTCACAGCTTCGTGACACAGGGGCCATTGCTGGACGTTCGGTTCAACAGGCAACTTCCGGGATCATCATGGCAGCGTTCAAGCGGTGAAAACACGATCAGGATCACAGGCAGGGTCGAAAGTCTTCATCCGCTGAAGTCAATTCAGGTCATTCGTAACGGACAGATTGTCACCACCGTTGATACTCAGCCAGAACTGACCGCCGCCGGTACCTACCGAACAAGTGTCGACACATCAGTAAACGTGCACGGTTCCGGATGGGTTGCGCTTCGGTGTTTCGAAGACCTGCCCGACGAAAAGGTGTGTTTTGCACACACCAACCCGGTCTTCCTGGATGTCGCAGGACAACCCCTGCGACCTCGCAAACAACGCGTGAAGTTCTTTGTCCAACGAATGGACGAAGAAATCGAACGCAACACCGGGATTCTAAGCGACGAGGCGGTGGCAGAATTCCGTGCGGCGCGCGAAATCTATGCCGACATTCTGAAGACCGCCCGATAAGACGCATTCGAGACCGCGCGGTTGCCAAAAACAAGTGCCGTCGAACATGTGTGCCTGGCCAATCTGTGTACCATCAACGAACGACGTCCGTCAAACACCAACCGAACGTACTGCGTCCATGATCGCGTGGCTGAGGACTGCCTCACCCAGTACAAATGAACACAGGTTGGCAACAATGATCACAAAGGCATCCCGGTCCGGTCGAGCCAGTAGCTTTTGGTTCACGACAAACCGAAAGAACAGAACCTCGGCCAGCGGTGCATACGTTTCCGCGCACAGCAGAAAGATCGGACGACTGTCAATTTCGAGCAGCGTGAAGACCCCGGGCAGCACCAGAATCACGATCGGATAGGTAAACGCAGTCAGCAGAAATCCGGCGGTGATACGCTGGGAACGTTTGTGCTTCCGCGACAGACAAGAAAACAAGATCGGCAGCTCGATCGTCACGGTCGCGATGTAACCGAACAACAGAAACAGCCACTGTTCACCGACAGACATCACGGCACCGTTCATCAGAGCAATCGCAGTAGAAACGGTACTTCGGCCAGTACATGCAACGTTGCCACGGTGAAGTAGACATCACGCGTTGTCGAATAATCTGCAGCAAAACCCAGCCACAACAGCCCAACCACCATAACGGACGACAACAGGCCAATCTGAATTCCGCGACGGAAAGAAATGGACCGTTTCATGAGCGGAATGTTTTTGAACCCCTCGGCAAAGACGCGACCACTGGCCAGCGGAATGGCGACGAGCCAGACGCCATAGTGCAGCAGCTCCAGAAATGCATGAGTTGCGATCAGCCGCCGACCAATGAATTCCGAAAACCATGCGGCGCCAGCATGCTGCGTGATCTGTTGCCGTATCCCGACGGGTACGGCCAAACCGCCTCCACCGCTGGAAGGCCCCACAGTCCACAGCACCAGTAGCAGCACAGGAACGACCAGCAGACCTGCTCGATAACTTCTATGCCATTCTGGCCGCCGTTGAGCAAGTTCACGATCCAATACCCACAGCCCCATCAGCGGATGCAGATATACCAGCAGCAGCGGCAGAACCATTGGCTGCAGCCACATCAAGCCGACAACAGCGATACCGATGGGCCATGCGTAGTCCCACTGGCGACGCGGCGGCTGCTGTGCACGCATGGCAACCAGATGTGTTCCCCAAAGAATCAGCCCGGTGTTCCAGACACCGACCGTCCACAGCACGGATGACGCTGGCCAGCCAAACCATGTGGGAATTCGTGTGAGCAGAGGAAATGCGATCGTCAACGAAACGACACCTGCGGCAGAGAACAGGAAAAAACTCCGCAGCCCGCCAAAACGCGCTGGCAGGCGAGTCAGAAAATAACGGGCCTCCACGTAATTGTGCGGCCCGGCAAACAGAAACACGACAGCGACGGACATGCCAATGGGAAGTGCAGCGGTCAAGCCCATCGCAGCCAGTGCAAAGAGAACCATTCCCGTCACAAAGGCGAACGGTGTGAGTTGCGATCGCGAATATAGAGTTGAGGACACCAGCTTCATCCGAAGTAGCGGTCACAGTTTGCAGGTCAAATCAATGGGGTCTTACTCGGCCGTTTCCGGACCTTCTTCGGGCCAATCCTGAGGCTGCTCGGGCGGGCCGGAATAGTTTCTTCGCTGTTCCGCAATCGCCTCCGCGCGAGCGGCATGCTGAACGGACGTATATATCACTGACGCGACAGTCGCGCAGACCGTCACGGCGAGGAACACGAAGCCCACTCCCGCTACCCGTGAGTTATGCTTCTTCGTGGCAATCACGGCAGCGACAAGGACGGCCAGCGAAATCATCGTTCCGGCCATCGCAACGAAAACGCCAGAGGGCAGCACACTTTCGGTTCCGGGAATCACGGGATGCGGCGGTGGTGGCGGCAATATGTCGGCGATGATCAGAGTTTCGCACAGGAATCCATCAATAGACGGCATCAGTTCACGTCCGAAAAATCTGTCGTCTCATCTTCTGACGCTGGCTGCTGTCGCCGGTTGCGGCGACGTTTGATCCATCCAAATAGTCCCACTGCGAGCGTCAGAAACACACCGGCAACAACTACGAAGACTACTCCGCCGCCAATCAGAATCGGCAGCGGAGACAAGTCTGCTAATAGCGAGCTAACGAACATACTGAGCTCCGTTCGGTTCGGTCACATGAGTGTCATTCCCGAAGATAAAGACACCCTGCCTTACACGAACTTTTTTGGAAAACAACCAGGAGTTGGCATTCGTTTGTTTGCCAGCACGTCACTCGCTGTCCTTTTCCTTTTCGTCGTCGTCAGTGACGTCCGGCTTGTCTTCAAGTTTGATATCAAACTTTTTCTCCAACGCACTTCGAATGAAGTCACTCAGGCCCGGGCCGCGCAGCTGGCGAGCGGTGGCGAGAATCTCTCCACTGTCACCGTCGACAAGCAGGACAAAGGGAATTCCACTGACGTCATGCATATAGCCAAGGGTCGTGTCCCACATCTTTCCTTCGTAGATCTGTGGCCATGGCAGCTCGTGCTTTTCCAGGAACGCCTCGATTTTTTCTGTCATGTCCGCTCGGTCAAAACTGATACCGAGAATCTCAAACCCATCGACGTGCCAGTTTGTGTATGCCTTCTTCATGTTGGGGATTTCTCCGATACAGGGACCGCACCAGGTCGCCCAGAAATCCAGCATCACGATCTTTCCCGCGTAGGCGCCGGGGAAACGGACCTCCGCATCGTTCATCGTTGTGGCCACGAACTCGAGTGCTTTTTTGCCAATTTCGAGGTTGGGTGGCAGCGGCATCTGATCCAGTTCTTCCGCTGCTTTCTCCAGCGACACGGCCCCATCGTTCAGGCTGAACACGTATGTCGTTCCCGTAAAGTTGAATGGTTTCCCCATTGCAGCCTGCTCAAATCTGCGGCTGAGTTTGCCGTTACCATCGCGATCCACCGGTAACCTGGTCGTCTCGGTGGGGGCTCCGCCAACGAACGTGGTGAAATCACGCTCGTCCAGTTTGAAGCTGTATTCGTACCCATAGTCGGTGTAGCACAGAATCGTATTCTTGAGCGATGCGCGACGCTTGTCGGCTGGATCGAAGCGATAGAAATTGATCGCGCCGATCTTTCCGTTTCCTAAGTCGATTTTACCACTTCCGCTGAATTGCTTGTATTCGCCTCGTTGAGTGGATCTCCATATTGCCTTGCCGTCGTTCGTCAAATCACCGTCGCCATTGGTGTCGACGTAAAGGGTTGCGTCACCTTCTTCGGGTTCATCCAGTATATACGCCCAACTTTGGTCGCCGATCTCAAACAAGCCATAGCGTGGAGCTTCCAGATTTTCAGGCGTTACCTTGACGATGTCAGATTCTTTATCCATTTCGGAGCGAACGGGGCGGTAGCCGCCGACTTTTCTTGTGACCCCACTTGCCAGGAAAGTCTCCTTGAGCGTCTGTGCCTGGACTTCAACTTCAATGCAGCCAATAACGACCAACACAACAACCGCATAGCGCGACCAATTTGACAACGTCATCATTTCAAATCCTTTTCATCGGGTTAGTTGAGAAAGCGTTTGAAAAACAGATCAACGACAACCATGAATCCTGGTCTGCCGACGCGAGGTTGTCACGTCACTGTCGCAAGCAAAGCGAGTGATTTTGATTCGCCTATCATACTACCACGTAAAGGCAAATTCGCCATTACCCGGATTTTTGTTTAACCGGCAGTGTCCGATGCGTTCCGTCTGTCGACTGGAGCCGTGGAATAAGGTGAATATTTCCGTTGGCCGTTCGGCGTAGTGCGGGCTGCCAGCCTGTTGCTGGCATTCGTCGCAGGCAGGCTGCCTGCACTACGGCGGGGGTGTGATCGGTGATCCGCAGTTGATTTTTAGCGGGGTGGAGGAAAACGGGGCCCACATGCGAAGATGGTGGTGTCTTAAATCACCCAA
>LWDU01000365.1_pt1 | contig 16230 bp, 12 predicted proteins | sample 727161 | NCBI WGS metagenome assembly LWDU01 (sample SAMN04566230, study PRJNA314399) | hydrothermal vent metagenome | isolation source: deep sea hydrothermal plume seawater | place: Mexico: Gulf of California, Guaymas Basin | collected 2004-07-11 | reverse complement strand
TTAGAATCGTTTGGAGAATCTGTAATTGAAGATTACTATGATCTTAATAAACGACAAACCGATGTCTTGAATCCACCTATTAGAATTGATAGTTTGAGTGTCGTAATTGGTCACAGAGGAGTATTGGCAATTAGTCCATCTTGTAGTGATTTCGTTTCAGGACTACCTTTATCACAGTACACTTCATCGTCTACTTGTCAGGTACCTAATGGAGAGTGGTGGGAGACGGTAGATGAATATTGTTCCAATGCAACCTATTCGACTGAAGTAAATTGTATAGCACCTAACGGAACTTGGACTGCTGGAACTTGTTCGGGTGGTAGCTACTCTAGCCAAGTCACTTGTGAAGCCTCAGGTATTTGTTCTAATTCTGATCATAACAATAATGAACTTGCTTGTCTTGGTGAAGGAACTTGTAGTGATCCGATCTATAACCATAATGAGCCTGGCTGTACAGGAGCAGGCGGGTCTTGGGTAAGTGCAGGAAATTCTTGGACAAATGATGGTTATTCTTGGACCCCAGGTTCTTGTTCAGATATTGGATTCACAGATGAAGTAAGTTGTTTAGCACCAAGAGCAGTATGGACTCCTGAAATTACGGAACATTGTCAACCAATTGGAGGAGGAACTCCAATTCCAGAATTTACAAGTCAAATAACTTGTAATGCTCAAAGAGGAATTTGGGATATGACAAATATTGACTTGATAGAAGGAACAGAAATCGAATTAACTGGTGATGGTATTGATCTAGAGTGGGAAATAACAATTGGCTCAGTTGTGCAAAACACATCGGCAATTCTATTACCTACTAGAGTTAAATTTGAAGTTACTGCTGGAACTGTTTTGGGTACAAATGAATTCAAGATTACTAATACAGCAGGCGATTATTTTACTTATCCTGATCCATTTACTGTAACTGATTCTATGAGAATCAGAACTGTATATCAACCTAGTTCTCAAATAAATCCTTATGGGGAGCAGTACGCATCTTCTACTGGTGGAGGAAACTGGATGACTGGGCATCAATCCGCGGCAAATCAAGCTGAATTCTACATAGACGGAATTGGATTTGTTGATGGTTGTACAGTTACAGTTAAAAAATCTTCTGTGTCGGATCATCCACAAAATTACTTAGCTGGAGGAGATAACTCTGCTACTTTCACGGCAACACCCTACGATGGAGTAAATGTATTTCAAAGTTCTACAGAGTTAATGTGCATCGTTGATGTTACTGATATTCCAGCTAGTCACGATGCTAGTCTCGGTGCTTCCGCTGATTTTGGTGTGATGTATTATGATGTAACGGTGACAAATCCTGATGGTTCAACATTCACGAAAATAGCGAGTGCAGTACCTGGAGCCAGGATGCACGCACTAGATAACGGTGCAAGCTATTGTGACTGGAGAACAGATAGATATGATGCTGGTAATGCAGTAAGAATATGGGGTTATACTCTGCCTAGAGCCCCATATGTAGTAGATGCTTCCCTTAATGGCACTTGGAACGCAACACAATCTAACAATACCTGGGATGTTCAAGGAGAAGGTTTTGAGTCCACCGGAGGTACAACACACGATACTGTGGTGACTATAGAGAGTTGGGATGGTAAGGGTATAGTATATACTCCAGTAGTGCAAACGTGGTCAGGTAACCAGGCAATAATAAGAATCACCAATGGTGCTGTTGATGTAAATACAGGAGCTTATCCGCCAATTGGAAGTTATCGTGTAACAGCAACTAATCCTGACGGAGCATTTGATGACTCAGGTTACCTTGTAGTAGGCTAAAAGTAAAAAATAACTCTAAATCATATAAATAGTTATTATAAATATATCAAGAATAGATAAATTTTGGAGATAAAATAAAATGTCAGTAACATTATCAAACATTAATACCGCGGTCGACCCGTTTAATGACATACCAGATATTACTTTCGATAGTATCGATGTCACGGCCTATACCGAAGAAGTAGAGATATATACCAATACACCAGCGGTGATGATACCTAGCAAATTGAACGCTATGGCGTTATCAATGAAAGGCTGGTTGAATGATAATGTTTCTGCTCCCTTAGAAAATCAACAAAATACTTTCAAAAACGAAGTAGTTGTCCGTACTAATACGGCAATGAATGCTGTAGAAACCTATATGAACGATGAAGTTCAAGGTTTCGTAAATTCAGTCTTTGTTCCTTGGGCAAATGATGCCGGTAATATTCTCTCTAATCACGCTAATTTACAAGAAGCCAACGTCACGGGCACGTTAAGTCAATTACAAGCTGATTATACTGCCCACGTTATATCTCAAGATGCTCTCATCGCCCAAGCCCTAGCAGATATGTTGGCAAATCTTGCCCAATATACAACTGGTGCTTCTAATTCTGGTTATACTGTTCATCAGACAAATGAACTAATGGCCGGTATTACACAAACTCGGGAGATAGCATTCTCTGATTATTTGTATGACTATAATGATGATGTCATATTTGCTCACGAAGGTAATAATGTAACTCATCACATTAACTACAAGGCACTTGATGGTACAGTTTTGTCTTTTGGTGAAACAATGGATATTTTTGGTGAGCCTCGTCCTTTCGTTCAACATTTAAGACTAGAAATAAGTCCTCAAGATACTCCATCCGTCGAAAAAATTAAAGCATATGATATCTTTAAGAATACTTCGGCAGGCTTAGTAAATTCATTCAGAGGTACTGGTCACGAAGCAGATGGTGAGCCAGCAGCCGAATTAACAATTTTGAATAATCAATCTGTTCCAGATACTGACAATCCAGAACTTATCCTAAGACGAGGTAATGAATCTGCATTGATGTGGGGAGGAATAGATGCTGGAGATTATATTAAAATTACTGAAATAGATGGTACTACAATTTATAACGAAGGAATTATTGGTAACTTCGCTCAAGATTATGATACAATTTTATTTAAACCGCATCAGTCTTATTGTCACGATTCTGGATCAGCAGTAACTGGATGGGGAATTATTGCAAGTGATCACGCAAGCGACATAGATTCATCTGGTGGTGATCACGATACTCCTCTTAAATGTGAAGAATATGTAACCAGTCAAGTCGCCCTTTTAGATGATTTATCACGTTCTTATGAATATAATATTGCTGGAGAGTCTTATGATTGGAACTTATCTGACGGACTGATTTATAAAGTTTTTATCAATGATGATACAGGATTCATTGATTCTTACGCATATACAGTTGATGCAAATGGTAAAACAGGTACTGGTGCTATACTTGCTGCCGTCTATGATGATGGAGTTTCAGATGTTACTATGACATCAGGAGGAACTGGATATTCCGTTAACGCTCAAGCAAGAGCATTTGATTTAGGAGCAGTAGATGTTGCCGGTTCTACCGAAACAAAATCAACAGCTACTTTTACTCTTAAAGATGGTATGCTAAAATCTATTAGTTTGTCTGATCCTGGAGCAGGTTATACTGGATACTGGGAAGTAGATGTAGCTGACGGAGGCAACGGTCATACTCATAAAGTTCACTTAACTCAAACAGAAGTCAATCTAGTTATGAGCGGCACTGCTGTTATCTCAACAACTGTTGAACAAGGTCACTCTCACGATCAAACTGTGGAATGGAACGCTTTTAATAGTTCTTTCTATTTTTCAGCAACTTCGGGTGCTCATACTCATCCATTAACTTTGACTACACACGAAGTCAATCCAACAATTTCTGCCGTCGTCTCATCCTCGTCTGGAGGTCTTGCGACCAGCACAGTTTATCTTAAAGAAGATGATACGGTTGATCGAGTAGTCGTTACGGATGGCGGATCAAATTATTTAGCGACAGATACTGTCGTAATTACTGGAGGAACTCCTAGTCTAGCGTCAACCGCAGTTCTGGAAATTGTAGACGGCGGTATTGCTGGATTATCAGTAGGTGATCAGGGAACTGGATATACTAATACGACTGCCAAAACAGTCGCAGTTAATATTCAGAATGATGTGATTGTTCCATCAACAATCTCTGCTGTTGTTGGAGATACAGTCACTTTTACAAATCTTGATATTTCACCACATACTATTACACACATTGATGGAATGTTTGACTCAGGAGATATTCCTCAGAACGCAGTATACTCGTATGTTATTACAAAACCCACAGAAATCACAGACAAGTATGAAATCCACGATACCAATAACACATCAATTACCGCAACTCTTTGGGTACGAGATAAATCAGTCTATGTTGGTATGAATTCTGCTACTGGCGGTGGATTTAGAGGAATAGCTACGGTCAACAGTAGTGGAAATGTTACTAACATTTCTGTAGATAGACCGGGGCAAGGCTATAAGTCGATTGATTCCGTACATATAGTTGATGTATCTGGACCTGGAGAAGGTGCTTTTGCTTCTGTAGTTACAGACCGTAGTGTTGGTCAAGTCGTTATTGATAATGGAGGCACATCTTATTCTTTGGATACAACAATTAACGCATTTGATCCCACTGGATTTGCAGACGTTGATGAACTTGGAGTCTTAACAGGCACAACAACATATGGTTCTGGAACAACCTTGAGACCAATATTTTCTAGTGAATTTATTCCTGGATATTGTGCAGATCCCGCATTCACAGATCAAGCCACTTGTGAAGCCGCATTCAATATCTGGAATCCGGAAATCAACATTGGACAATTAACGGCAGTAAATATACCTCTTCCTGGAAGTGGATATAATGATATCGAATTTATTATTAATGATCCAACTGGTTCAGGATCAGGAGCTATCTGTAGTGCAGATTTTAATAATGTTATTACAGATATTACCTTTTCTTCAAGAGGAAGTAACTACGATGAACCTTTTATTTTAGTATCTGATAGAGGAGGTTTACTTGGTTCATCGACTATATCAGTTGGTACTGGATTTGTTGGTACAGTCGTACTAAACAACGGTATAGGAGGAGTATCTATTGTTAATGATTGGCAAGATTATGTAGTTGGACAGCAAAGAGTTTTGTTTGTCGATTCTCACGCCACACCTACTGGCTACGGTGCTGAAGCCACTGCAATGATAGGAGCCACGGGAAATGTGGAATCTATTACGATGACTAATTCGGGCACAGCATACAAAACACCTCTTGTAATGGTTGCAGGACCAGTGTTGCTAACAGGCAATTCTATTAACAATGTTAATACTGATTTAGCACTATATGGCCCAGAAGGTAATGAAAACTCTTCTCCATTCTCAAGTAATAGTACCTCTAATACTAACTTTAAAAATGGTATAATGATTCAATTTGAGAATCCGAACGGGCATACATTAAATGACGAATGGGCATTTAAATTGCAAACTTGGAAATTGGGTACTCCTGCAAGTTTACTATATACTTCTAGTAGATATGATGCTAATCTCGAAAATATGCGAGGAATTATAACCCTAAAGGATGTTTGGGAAGTATAACTAGATAAATTTATATAAATAGAAATGAATACTAAAATACTGGAGAAAAAAGACTAATGGATATTTTAACACTAGGAAAAATGAACGCAATGGCGAGGGATGTGGACGTTACGTTGGAATATCTAGCCAATGCAACTTTCCAAGGACTCAAAGATGTTTGTGATGTACAAGAAGGAATGGAAACTTCTTTGGAAGCTACTGCTCAAGCGGCCGTAGATTCTCTTGCACTTGCTGGACCAAATCAAGGAATACAAGAAAGATTCTTCTACAACGATTGTGATAGAGGTTGTCATTGTATGTATGGATGTCACACTACTTGGGAAGTTCCCGATGGAACGAAAACTATTAGATTTGAAGCGTGGGGCGGAGGCGGAGCCGGTGCAGGACATTGTTGTCAAGGGTGCTGGTGTGATATGGCTTCTTGTGGTTCTCAAGGAGGAACATATACTCGAAAAACTATCTGTTTGGAAAGTGGAGAATATTCTGTTGGCTCTGTATACGATTTATGTATGGGCGCTGGAGGAAATGGCACAAGTCATTGTTGGACAGCCTGTTGTCACGGTCCTCGAGGATGTGCAACATATGCAAACGGACCTGGACTTACTAACTTTTGTGCCGCAGGCGGACAGGGCGGATATAATTTTTATTGTACTTGTCGTTGTAACCTGAATCATTGTTGGCAGGATAATATGGAATGTCAAGGACAGATTATGAACAACGCTCCCCAATGCAATAACGTTGGCGTACCCGGTGCTTGTACAATGGATTTTATGGGACAGTCTCATCAGAATCAATTTTTCAAAGCAATGGATCAACATTGTGATTGTGGTACCAGATATACTCAAACTGGCCAATCTCACGGTTTAACTAATTCAATAACGCAACATATTGAGAACTCAATGGGTTATTGTGGATGTGAGACTCCTTGCCGATCTTTTAGATTTGCTGGTGGAGGTTTGAATGCAATGAAATCATACTGCGGAAATCCTATGGAGCTATGTAAAGGATCTCCAGGTCGTTCAGGTTTAATTAAAATAACATACGCATAAGGATATTAAAAAATGAGTGATACTTGGCAAGAATTAGTAGACATAGATTATACCTATGATTGTCCGACGGACAATTATTGCGATGGTTCTGATGTCGAAAGTGTAACAGAAAATTACAACGGACCAGCCAGGTTGGTTGCTCTTGTTGATAAAGAAACTAAATTAGTCGAAGTGACATTAAGAGAATGGGAAGCATACGATGGGCGACCCGATAGAGTAAATTGCGATAATGTCATTATCGACTGTTCGGTAGATGCGTTAGTATGTGAAGTTCTTTCAGATTATCATAATGCACATTTAGATCACTCTGAAGAACTTTCAGATCCTGCTCCAGAAAATCGAACAATGAAAACTATCCCTACTCCTGATGGTTATAATGAATTTACTTGGCATTTTCCGATTCATCCAGACGAATTATATGATAGCGACAAAACTACATATGTAGACGGAGCTTGGGTGCTGTATAAGCAGACTAATGCAGATATACTCGGCGTAGCAGATTGGACTGAAATAAGGACGATGCGTAACGGAATGTTAATGAACACAGACGCGGTTGCCGGTGCACCCGATGTTCCTGCTGAAAAACAGGACCCGATCATAGCAATGCGACAAAAATTACGTGATTTACCAGATGAATTAAAGGATATCGATTCTATTTTTGTTCCTTCATCATTTCCGTCAACTAAAATTTTGGAGCAAGGATAATAAAATGGATATATTAACACTAGGTAAAATGAATGCGATGGCCAGAAATACTGATCTGGCTTTAGAATTAATGGCAAATCACCTTTATGAGTCTCAGCAAGAAATATGTGATTTTCAAGCTGGAAATATCGATGCTATTACTGCGGCCACTGCCGCCGCAATGGTAGAGATTAGTACATTTGTCGGACAGAACACGACCACTGATGTAAAACACTTTTACATTTACAACACATCCCATTGGGGTGCTAATAATGGAGGATGTTGCTTACAATGGACTGTTCCTGAAGGAGTATCAATCATTAATTTCGAGATACTTTCCGGAGGGGGTCCGGGTGGTTCTGCTGGATACGATTATGACATTGGACACGGTGGTGCCGGTGGTAATTATAATGAAAAAACTCTCTGTAGGGCAGCAGGAGACTTTATTTCAGTTGCTGGTTCACAGTCAGTTTATTCATTATGTTCTGGAGGAACATCAAGTTGTTCCTGTTGTACAACTTGTAACAGAGCCTGTAGACACGGTTGTTCATCTTATGTAAACGGATCTGGACTCTCTAATTTCTGTGCAATTGGCGGTCACGGTGGTTCAACTTCTTGGGACGTTCAATCCAACTGTTATAACTGTCATATAGGTGGAAACCAGTGCGATAGAGGCGTATACAACGGTCAATGGTCATCACATAACTGTAATGATGCTACTCGAGGTGGTGATATGTGTTTCAGAGGAGCTTCCGCTGGTATGAGCAGAGGATACAGTTGTTGTAATGAAATAACTAATGGTCAAGGAAGTCCTTCGGGCCCATTCACAGCACCTTGGACTGGATCCGCAAATCATTATTGTGCGGGCGATATGGCTTGTTGTGCTGGACATTCAATTTTCCCTGGCGGAGGAGGAGTAGGTGATGGAAATTCATCGACAACACCTTGTGTAGGTGGATTCGGTGCTGGCGGACTTGTAAAAGTGACATATCAATAATATTAGGAGAATTTAAAAAATGGCTAAAGTACAAAAAACCGTAACATTTGCGTTACCTGATGAATTCGAGCAGGAAGTACCGACTACTTCGATGGGCAAAACGTCTACTATGGAGTATGATGGTCCTGAAACTCTGATACTCTGGATTAATAAAGAGACAAAAGATATCGAACAGACTTGGGATAAGGATGACTATACAGAACAACCTGTTCCATTAGATTTGGAAGTCGAAGAACTTAATGCAGATACAGACGAAAATACAATCAAAATTGGTATTCTTTTCGGTGGATTTGAACAACGAAAACTCTATGAAATTAGAGTAGGGCCTGCCGCAGACAAGAATAGGGTTATAGCAGATCCATCTGATCCTCGATCCATCTTCTCTGAAAATGATATTGTCGATGATTATACTAAACCTCTAGTGTTTAGAACTGATTTTCGCCGATATTCTGATGATTTTATCCGGGAAGAACGTAATACTTTGTTAAAGCAGACTGACAGCAGAGTTTCAGAAAGTATGCCTGAAGAAGTCAAAGCAAAGTGGGAAGCACATAGACAGAAACTACGAGATATTCCTGCAGATTGGGCCGCTGTTCCGAATCATTTGATTCAATTCCCTGTGGATCCAGATGGAGAATACGATGAACCATATGTCCGAAACGAAGACCCAGAACACGAAGTAACTTTGGTCGCAAATCGTACTGCCGCAGATGCTGATGCAATTGCTCAATTGACCCCCATCTCTGGTATTGATGAATAAAAGTATCTTTAAATATTAATTTATACGAGGGCTTCTTTCGGGAAGTCCTTTTTTATTTGTCATATAAGTAAAAGAAAAAGACTTGACAAGTAGTGATTATTATGTTATAATTATTGCAATTATTAAGATTATTTTTAAAACTCAAGTGAGGTGAAGTGAAATGCCAACAATGAAACAAAAACGATCTAAGGCTTTCTTTATTAATGGCGGAGCCGGAAGGGTACTATGCTCAATCCCCGCTTTTGAAAGATACACAAAAGATTCAGGTGATAAAGATTTTATAATTGTCTGTGAAGCGGGTATGGACTTCTATCGAGGTCATTCTGTTCTACAAAAACACGCATACGAAGTATGGCACAAAGGTCTTTTCGACCAACTTCTCAGGTACAAGGATATTGTTTCTCCAGAGCCATACCGAATCAACGAATACTTCAATCAAAAATGTTCTCTTGCTCAAGCATTTGATATCGAAATCAATTCTCTTGGTACCTCAAGAGTATTATCTACCCCGACCATCAAACTCAATAAGACGGAAACAATCACTGGATATCAGACAGTTCAACAGATTAAATCCCAATTAAACAAAGACAAAGTAATTGTTATTCAACCATTTGGACGTTCTGTTACACAAATGGGTGAATATTTAATTGATAGCACTTCACGATCTTTTGAAGTAGGAAATATTATTAATATTATTGAACAACTTCGTAAAAAGTATGCAGTAATTATAATGGCAGACCTTGCGATCCCTATTCCAGAAAATAAAGAACATCCAGTTGCAATGCCCAGAGAATCGAATTTAAGATTATGGGCTTCTATGATTAATTCAGCAGATCATTTCTTAGGATGCGATTCTGTTGGACAACATATAGCAAAAGCTCTGGATAAAACTGCAACCGTTGTTATTGGTTCTACTGTACCAATTAATATCACTTATCCCGATGATGATAAATTCGATGTTATAGATATTGGTGCAGATAAAGGAAGAATTTATTCTCCTATCAGACTCACAATGGATGATGAGAAAGATAGAGTGAATGATGAAGTAATGGCTCTTGAGCAAGAAGAAGAACAGAGGATTGTTGATTCTTGTGTCAAAGTTTTGGGTGAAGGAAATGCGTTTCAAGGAAAATTCACTCCAGATCATCAAAATACTTGTACTAATCCTAATCATAATCATAGTATTGAACAAATAGAACCTAAAACGGAATTTATAGATACAGAAACCCCGGACGTCCCGAAGAGTAAATCAGATTATGAATTTAATACAGATAATCTTTTAGTAGATGAAACTGGACCTAGTCCACATCACGGACATAGTTCAAGTCACTTTAAGGAATAGATTATGAGCCTGTGGATTGCCGCAGTTGCCTTAGGGCATAATGGTGGTGTTTGTTTATTGAAAGATGGTGAGATTATTTTTTCTGTAGAAGAAGAAAGACTATCGAAGATTAAACACGATGGTGGACCTATTCTTAGTATGATGAAAATATTAGACTATACAGATAAAATTGATTATCTAGTAATTGCTGGACTAAATGGTTGGGAAGGTGAACCTTTAACCAGTGTTCTTGATTACAGTAGAGAGCCATTATATCAAGGACTTGCAAGACGATTAGGATTAATCGAACAACCAAAAGATCGAACCTATAGTAAGTGGAGTGCTTATGATGGTGGTGAAATAGGCAAACAATCACCACAAGTCATCAATATGTTTGATAATCATCATATACTACATTCAGCGATTGCTTTTTACAATTCCGGTTTTGAAACAGCAACAAGTGTCATTGTAGATAGTTGTGGTGCTGGTAGAAAAATATATACGGATACCGACAAACCAGAATGGTTCTCTTTATATTTTGAAACAGAATCTTTTTTCAATTGTTCTTATGAGAAAGGAATTTCTTCATTATATAAAAAAATGAATTGTGATAAGGGAAGAAGTTTCACAAAAGAAAAATGCCAAGTTGATAACGGTGAGGAAATCTTTAAATTAGTTACTGATGAAGGTGCTGGAATTGGAAAAGTTTGGGATGCTGTCACAGATTATTGTGGATTTCACGTAAACGAATGTGGAAAGACAATGGGATTATCCGCGTTTGGTTCTCCAAACGATGAATTACCAGACTTATTTCTAGATGATGATACATCTAATAAAGACTTTATCAAATCATATTATCCTCAACGTACAGAACTTAATATATCCAAATATGTGTTTTTAGATGATGCTGATTACAAAAAAGATGATTTATCTACATTCAAGGGCAGAAGGGATTTGGCATTCAAGGTACAGAAAGATACTCAAGAACAAGTTTTAAAGCTAATCATCAAAGCATCCGAGATGAGTGCAGAAAAGAATATTGTATTAAGTGGTGGTTATGCTCTCAATTGTGTTTCTAATTATTATTACTTGGATAAGCTGAGAGAACACGATATTAATTTGTATGTAGAACCAAATTCGTCTGATGCAGGTACCGCAACTGGAGCCGCTCTGTTGTATTATTATAGCACTACTAATAATACTATTATAAGAAAAGGAAAAAGAGAAAGACTCAAGACTTTGTTTCTCGGACCTATTGATGATATTCGAGAGAAGGTTGAAAAATACGATGCACAAGTGATTGAAACTTCATATACAGAAATTGCCAAACTAATTGAAGAAGGAAACATAGTTTCTATATTTCAAGGAAGAAGTGAAAATGGTCCAAGAGCATTAGGAAATAGGAGCATTCTGTTCAATCCGACTATCACGGATGGCAAAGACAAAGTAAATAAAGTAAAGGGCAGAGAATATTTCAGACCATTTGCCGCTTCAGTAATGAAAGAGTATGCTCACGACTGGTTTGATATGAGAGGGATGGAAGAATCTCCTCATATGATGTATGCTGTTGATGTTAAAGAAGATAAAAAAGATTTAATTCCATCAGTCTTACACGTAGATAATACTTGTAGAATACAGACCGTGAGCAAAGAAGATAATGAGCATTTCTATAACCTCATTGAGGAGTTTTATAAACTAACAGGTATACCGATATTGTTCAATACTTCATTTAATTTAGCGGGTGATCCTTTAGTGGAAACAATTGATGATGCATTAAAAGTTTTAAATGATTCTGAAATGGAATACTGTTTTATGCCAGAATTGAATAGTTTAATTAGATTATGAATTATGAACTGTTACAGCCGTGGTCAACTTTTGTGATGAAGACACAATTACCATCAGAAGTTCTTCAGAAAATGTTAAAGATTACGGATGAAATTGTTGAAAAGAACCCGGCTGAGAATATGGGTTCAGGAGAAATGAAAGAGCAATTTCCAATAGATTTAAAGATATTAGAAAAAGAAGAAGTGATGGTATATTTTTTGCAAGTATGTAAACAATATGTTATACTGGCATTCTCTCAGGCTCAACCAGAAAATAAAGAAAATATTTTAAAAGAAGAGTGGTTGACACGTATGACTTTAATGTGGGTAAATTCTCAGAGAGATAACGATTTTTTTCCTCTCCACGCTCATTCAAATTGTCAACTTTCTTCAGTATTGTATCTCAAGATTCCAGAATACTTGCCTACTCATAATCCCTATACAAATGCAGGAGCAATAGAATTTACAGGCAATGCTTCAAGAAATCAAACTTTTCTTGGAAGAGGAACATTAGAAGTTAGACCACAAGTAGGAGACATCTTTATATTTACAGCAGATCAACAGCATTGTGTATATCCGTTTAGAACACAAGGCGAAAAGGGAGAAAGAAGGAGCATATCTTTTAATGCCCAATTTACAACAATGAAAAAGGATAAAATATGAGTCAGTGGATAGCAGGTATATCTCGAGGACATAATTCAAGTGTATGTTTATTGAAAGATGGAGAAATTGTCCTCTTTATTGAAGAAGAAAGAATTACAAGAAAAAAATATGATGGAGGTCCTTATGCTTCTATGATTAAAATTCTTGACTACACGGAAAAGATAGATTATTTAGTTATTGCTCATACCCAACCAGATGAAACACGTGTTGATTTTAGGGGCGGTAGTGTATATAATGGACTTGCTCAGAAATTAGGTTTAATTAAAGATGACTCTCAAGTATTGGACTTACATCAATGGCATCATAAAATGCACGCCGCTTGTGCTTTTTATAGGTCTGGATTTGAAGATGCTGTAGCAGTTATTGTTGACGGAGCTGGAACATTTATTCCAATGCAAATTGGAGGGCAAGTGGAAATGACTTGGGAATTAGAAACTTTATTCAAATGTAATTATCCAGATGAATTTAAAACTCTTTATAAACATCAGGGCGGCAGAGGACCTTGGCCGAGTGCTTTAATACCAGAAACAAGTTCAGAACGAGAAGGCGAACAAGGAACCCACGAATTAATTCTTGATGATTCTGCTGGCATTGTTAAAGCATATGAAGCCGTAACACAATATTGTGGATGGGCTCCTATTGAAGCAGGTAAGACGATGGGTTTATTTCCATATGGTGAACCAGCAGATTACTTTCCTCCCATTTACACAGACGGTAACGGAGGAGATTGGAAAACCACAGATAGAAATTTGATTATTCCAACATATCCTAACGGAGCAGAGGTGAATCAAGGTCGTTGGAAAAAATTAACAACTTCTCCAGAGGAATTAAAAGGCGATGTAACTTTGCTTCAGAATCGTAGGGATATGGCATATGCTATTCAGACAGAATCACAACAAATGGTACTAGACTTAATTCGTAAAGCAGTTAAGATGGGTGGGAGCAAAAATGTTGTTGTCTCTGGTGGATATGGACTTAATTGTGTAGCTAATTATTGGTATCTCGATCAATTGAAAGACGAAGGAATAAATCTCTATGTAGAACCTATCAGTTCTGATGCTGGAACTGCGATGGGAGCCGCGTTCTTGACTCATTATTCACTCACAAAAAACAGTACAGTAAGATCATTTGGAGAGGACCTATGTCTTGGGCCAAGTGTAATGAAGTCAGAAGAAGAAATTATTGATATAGCAAAGAAATATGAAGCAACTGGTGTATATGAAAAACAATATGCACCAGATGCGGTGAAACTTATCTTGAAAGGAAACATAGTCACTTTGTTTCAAGATAGGTGTGAGGGCGGCCCGAGGGCTTTGGGTAATCGTTCTATCCTATATGATCCACGAACGGTTGAAGGAAAAGATTTTGTAAACTCCGTAAAGAAAAGGGAGTACTTTCGACCGTTTGCTGGATCAATTCTTCACGAACACGCACACGACTGGTTTGATATGAGAGGGATGGAAGAATCTCCTCATATGATGTACGCAATGAATTGTAAAGAAGGAGTTGCAGAAAAAATTCCAGCTATCATTCACATAGATGGAACTTGTAGAATTCAAACTGTTAAAGAACATCAAAATCCTATTTATTATGAAATGATTGACCAATTTTATAAAGAGACTGGAGTACCAATACTATTCAATACATCTTTCAATCTTGCTGGTGAACCACTTGTGGAAACAATTGATGATGCTCTTAGAACATTAGCTGAAAGTGACATCGAATATCTATATATACCAGAGAGAAATCTTATTATCGAAATAGCAAACTAAAAAAAACAATGAAAAATGCAGAAGAATTAGTGGCAGAAGAACTTGAAGCCGGAGATAAAAAATACACTAAAGAAGAAGTAAGGGATATTGTCCAGAAGAAATGGAAAGTCGAACACAATCAACCGGAAGAGGATATCAGCGATGAAGAGCAAGAAAAACGCACGAAGACATTCCAAAAAATAATTATCGTAACTGGCGGAGCAGGTTTTATGGGTTCACATTTAATTAAAAATTTGAATGACCAAGGACGAGAAGATATATTGCTTGTTGATGATCTGACGGATCCTTCTAAGTTACAAAATATTAATACATTAAAATTTCAAGATTATGCCGATAAGAGTAAGTTTATGGAAGTTTTTGCATTCATTGCAGAAGCTGGTATGGTCGAGCGAATATATCATCTTGGTGCAGAAAGTTCCCGTTCTTGTAAAGATGGTAAATATCTGATGGAAAATAACTACCAATATACGTGCAATATTATGGACATTTGCCATTTGCACCATATTCCTCTTGTCTTTGCTTCTAGTGCCACAGTATATGGGCAATCAACATCATTTGATGATGGTTCAGATGATTATGTGCCGGAAAGTTATTATGCTTTGAGTAAACTACAGGCAGACAAATATTCTCGTAAATTTGTGGAAATTGCCGAAGATAGAATTGTTGGATTGAGATATTTTAATGTCACACCATTGAAGTGGATGATTGAACAATATGAGTGGGAAGGTCATATAGAATTGTTTGAAGGCTCAAAAGAAATCAAACGTGATTTTGTTGACGTTAAAACGGCTATTTGGATGACAATGAATGCAATGCAGAAAGGTCGTTCAGGAATTTACAACATAGGATCAGAAACAGCACGTTCATTTTATGATATTGCCTTGGATATCGTAGAAGATGAATCTCAAATCAAATTTATTCCAATGCCAGAAGATATAGCACAAGGCTATCAAAAATTTACTCAAGCAAATATGGATAATGCCGCGTTTTCTACAACTACTCGTCCGTAATCTGATCAAACGTATCTAGTATCACTTGTTTCATCTCCTCGTAGTCTTTCCCGTGTTTTGCCCCTCCAGAATCTCCTACTTTAATTACAAAAAATTGTTTTAATATTTCATCCAATATCATATGTGGATGTTTTTCTTCAGTTGCCATATATCGTATCCAATATTAGTTGTTTCATTTCTCTATAATCTTTTCCGTGCATAGCACCTTTGCTGTCACTTATTTTAGTTATAGAATATTGCTTTAATACTTCATCCAATCGCTTTTCTAAAGAGCCTTTAGCTCGTTCTTTGAAGGGCACATAATTTTCATTTTCCATTTTAATCCTCGCAATCTCCGTTATTATATAAATAGTAGTAGAAGTCTCTTCCACATTTATTTATACATCATTTTGAAAGTTAGGTAGGGACGGAAAACACATAAATAAAGATAAGATAACAATAAAAGAGGAGAAATATATATGGAAACTTTACTAGCAATATTTGGTGCAAAATGGTGTTGCGTATTTGCATCGACCGCTGGAGGAGTGACTAATGGATTAGTACACACTTGGACTGGATGGAAATCGGAACTAAAAAATGTCGCACTTGCTGCCGTTACTGGGTGGATAGCCGCAGAATTTTTTATACCTATGTTAATGGAACAATTTAAATTTGGACCATATACTGCACTCGCAATAGCATTTGGGATTGGATATATGGGTATCA
>LWDU01040318.1_pt2 | contig 16242 bp, 15 predicted proteins | sample 727161 | NCBI WGS metagenome assembly LWDU01 (sample SAMN04566230, study PRJNA314399) | hydrothermal vent metagenome | isolation source: deep sea hydrothermal plume seawater | place: Mexico: Gulf of California, Guaymas Basin | collected 2004-07-11 | reverse complement strand
CCGCGATGCCCAGCCCCCAGTCGGTATCGCCGCCGCCCAGGTAGGTGGCGTACACCAGCGACGCCGCGCCCGTGAGCGACGGGTCGATGCGGGCCACGAACGCGTCGTGCGCCAGGGGAACGGTCGAGCTTGCCGCGCAGTCTGCGCAAGCCGGCACCGGAATAAAGTCAGCCGAGATGGTTTTACCCGCCACGTAGAGATCGCCGGTCGGGCCGACCGCCACGTCGTAGGCTTCGTCACCCAAATCGCCGCCGAGAAAGCTCGAGTACTCCAGCACCGGGTCTATGATCAACTCGCGATCATGATCCCAGGCCGCCAACTTGAAGCCCACGCCGCCGTCACCGTTGAGCACAAAGGCGCTGTCGACGAGCTGCCTGCTACCGACCTCGTCGTGTTGCCAGGCGATCGGCCGCCGCAGCAACATCCGGCCGCCCCCCAACTCGACCCAGAGATCGCCGTTCTCGGACAACAGTAAGCCCGGTTGATCGCCAGCGAGGCCGCTGAGCCTGAAAGACAACTGGCCCGGGTCAACGCCCGGAGCAAGTATGAAGTCGTATTCGAGCCTGCCCTCGTTTGCGTAGTAGAGCATGTCGACTCCGGGGCGAAGGTCAGGATACCGAACCCGCTCATAGCGCTGCACCGAGCTGATCCAGCGATCGGGGTCGTCCCCCTTGAACCAAGCCGCGGTGCCCTGCAGCGGGAGTTCACCGGTGGGCTTGACCTCTAGCGCACCGTCGAGAGTGAGCATGACGGCCTGTCCGCTTATGCCGTCGCCGTTGGCAAGCACCAGCATTGCTCCGGCCTGGTCGAGGAACAAGCCGTGGTCGCGGCCGCGCGACAGGAAACCATCGCGGCCCGGCACCTGTCCGCTGTTAACCTCAAAAGCCATGGCAAGCACCGACGCGCGTGATTCGCCATGAGAAAGATCAGCAGAAGCCCGCCCCGAAGAAGCAGGAGCGGCCACTGGCCAGAAAGCGGTCGCGACCGTGAAAACCAGCACCGAAAAAATGAACGGCAGCCCCACCGCTGTTCTTTCGCCCTGGTCGTGTCTGATCCGTATCAACATTGAGCCTGCCCCAGCAGGAACGAGCCCTGTTCCGACCAGCGGAGAGGTGCTCGCGAATAGTAATAAAGCAATGTATGTGCCAGCTCGGAACTACTTTAAGCTATTGATAAAAGGGGCGTTGGCCAGTAAACAAGCGCTTTTAGCTGGGCTATATGCCCAGACTGGGGCAATCCCCCCCCCCTGGCAAAACGCGGGCGTGTGGAACCCTATGCGCGGTGCGGCATGTGACTAGAGCGAACCTTTACCCACCTGTCCCGCCACCGCGCGGTCCTCGAGGTGGTGTTGCACGAGCATCGCCCGTTGCGGGTAGTCGGGGTGGCGATCGAGGAAGGCGTGGGCACGGCCACCGGCCGCCTCCTCAAGAAGCTGCATCACGCGGGCGAAGGCGCTGCCCCGGTAGCCGGCGGCCTCGGCCAGGTCTACGCCCAGCAGATCGGCGCGACGTTCAACCTCCCGGTCGAAGGCGAGGCCTGCCTCGCCGGCCATCCGCCGACGCCCCGTATTCCGCCGTGTAGTATTCCCTCGTGAATTAATCCCTCGTGAATTAACCCCTCGTGTCATTGCCCTGACGTGTTCCAGGCCGGGAAAGCGGCCGGCCACCGGTGCATGGCCCAGCAGCAGGTGCGCAAGTTCGTGGCCGAGCACTACCGCCAGTTGATCTTCGTCTTCGAGCAGGTCGAGCAGCGAGGACGACACGACCACGCCCCGCTGCGACGGCCCAGCGTTGGGCGAAGCGTACTCGATCATGAAAAAGTTCACGTCACGCGGCCAGGCTTCGGCCTCCACGTAGATGCTACGGCTGCCCTCCCCACGCTCAACCATGAAGGTGGCGCGATCGAGGCTCGAGATGTCGAAGCCCGGCAGCTCGGTGAGCCGACGGCCGTTTATGCCCACCAGGAGATCGCCCGCGGCCAGCACACCCATCGCCGGGCCATCCGGGTCGACCCAGGCCACAACCAGTCCGGGCGTCGTCGACTCTACCCCTAGTGCCTCGCGACTGGCCGGGGTCGCAGGCACAAAGAAAAACCCCCACCCCTTACCCGGCAATGATTCGGTCAACGATTCGTCGTCGTGAGAAGGCAACACCAGGGCCAAGCGGCGCGACACCCTCTGTAACGGGATCGCTCTGCGAATGAGCTGCTTGATGTGACTCACCCCGTCAGCCGTCGGCGACAACGAGCCCGACGACGCCTGCTCGAGGGCGGCCAGTTCAAGTCCCGCGAGCTCGCGGGACCTCAGCCAGAAAGACGGGCAGGTGGACATATTTCGGCCGCAAGCCACACGCCGTGCGAACTCAGTCCTCGGGCCCAGGGTGTAGAGAACCCCCGGCGAGATGTAAGCCAGGTGCAAATACTCACCGTCAACAGAAACAGCCAGGGGAAGGCCGCGGTCGGCCAGCAACGTAGACATCCGCGGCCAGCGCTCAATCGCACCCTGCAGCAATCGCGAACCGTCGCTGCTCAGGGCCACCGGGCTGCCGCCGCTGCGGGGAAAGTCCGAAGCAGTTACCAGGTAGTAACGCGCGGCCTGCGAATCCATGGTCGCGGCGCCCGAGACACGACTGGATGACAGGCTGCCGGCCGCCGGCAGGTGCCCCCCGGTGGTGCAGCCACTCGCCGCCAGCGCCCACGCGAGCAACAACGCCACGCCGACGGCCTGTTGCCGTCCGCACGCCTGTTCGCCAAGCGTGCGCCCACCCGTCCACCACACCACCAGCCCATTGTTTACCCATCCTGACGACACCACAAGACAAAGCTGTGCCCCCTGTGCTAGAAGGGGGCATGCCACGATACCTGATAGCTGCCGCCGTGACCGCCACGGCCCTGGTACTGGCCACCACCGCGCCCACGCCGGCCAGCCTCGCCGATCTCTACACGTTTCTCGAAAGGGCCGAACGCATGGCCGTGCCCACCCACATCCTACGCGCCGAGCTCGACATAATAACCGGCGACGGCGACCCGGTGAAGGCCGTGCTGTTTGTGAGCCCGGGCGACGAGCCGCGCATGGTCATCGACATCCCGGCGGCAGACTGGAGAGCGCTGCTACCCTTTGCCTGGGGCAAGGGATTGGTGGCCCGCGGCGAACGACGACCGGTGTCGATGTCAGTGGACGAAGTGATCCCGGGTACCGATCTCAGGCCGATGGAATTTTTTGCGTTCTGGAAAACGGACTACAGCAGCACTTTTGTTTCGGATGAAAGCACGAACGAAAAAACCGTATCGCTCTACCCGCCCGAGACCGTGCCCTACGAATTGTTTGTCATCGGCTTTGACAAGGCGCGCATGGTGCCGCTGACGTCGAAGTACTACACCGGCACTATGAGCAACCTGTCCAGGCTCCGCCTGGACAGCAAACACGTGATGGTCGGCTCGCGGCCGCGCCCCACCCACATCGAGATCCGCGACTACGGCGAGAACCGAACCACCACCGTCGAGCTGGCCTGGAGCGTACTCGCCGAGCTACCCGACGGCATAACCACCGACACGGGTTTTCACCTGGCGGTGCTCTCACTGGACGGCAGCTGACCCCGGTCACCCGTCGTCGCTCGCAGGATAGCGGCCGCCGCCGTGGCCGCGCCAAAGCCATTGTCGATGTTGACCACCGTGACGCCCGCCGAACAGGAGTTGAGCATACCGAGCAAGGCGGCGAGCCCGCCAAAGCTGGCGCCGTAGCCGACGCTGGTGGGAACGGCTATCAATGGCAGGTCGATGAGCCCACCCACCACGCTGGGCAACGCGCCTTCCATGCCGGCTACCACCAGGGCCACCGTGGCACTGCCCACGCGCTCGCGGCTTTCGAGCAGCCGGTGCAGCCCAGCTACCCCCACGTCGGCAAAGCGTAGCACTTCGGCTCCCAGGAACTCCAGCGTCTGCGCTGCTTCTTCGGCCACCGCCATGTCGCTGGTGCCCGCGCTGAGTACCGCCACGCTGCCGGGCAGCCGCGGCTGCTCTACGCCCTCGGCCATGCAACGGCCCAGGCGGGCGGTCGCATCGTATTGAAAACCGGGTAAACCCGTCGCCAGCTCGGCCGCCTTGCCCTGGTCAAGACGGGTGACCAGGAGGTGCTGGCCAGCCTCCAGCAGCGAACGGCCGATCTCGTTAATCTGTGCCGCGGTCTTGCCTTCGCCGTACACCGTTTCTGACACGCCGTTGCGCATGGGTCGGTGCAGGTCCACTCGTGCAAAGCCGAGGTCATCGAACGGGAGCGCGCGTAGTTCCTGCAGCGCCTGCTCGGCGCTCTTGTTGCCGGCGGCCACCTCTTCTAGCAGAGCCTTCGTGCGAGCTGGTGTCACAGCCTGGCCCCACGGCTGGCAGAAAAATGCTGGTAGCCACCTTCGAGGGCCTGCCCCCGAGCGTCAACCACGCTCCCGGCTTTCAGAGATGAGTCCATGCTTCCCACGCGGCTTATCGCTACCCCGTGGCGCCTGCCAAGCGAAGCAATGCTGTTGCGCGAGCGCCGATCGGAACGCGCCGTGAACAGCAGGAGATAGTCTTCACCGCCACCCAGTGCGTAATCAAGCACCTCGTTGACCAGCCCACCCCGGCCGCGCGCGGCCGCCATCAATGCCCGCGACAAGGGCAGGCGGTCGGTATCGAGCAGCGCGCCGAGGCCCGAAGCCGATGCAACGCGAGAAAGATCGAGCACCAGTCCGTCGGACAGGTCTATGGCTGCGCCCACCCCGGCATTGCGCGACAGTGCGCGTCCCAGTTGCAGATAGCAGGGAGGCCGGCGCCAGGCCTGCACGAGCTTGCCGCTCCTGCCTCCCGCCGCCAGAAGTTCGAGCCCCGCCGCCGCGTCGCCGGGATTGCCCACTAAGTGTATGTCGTCGCCGTCGCGGGCCGCCGCGCGGGTGAGTGAATGGCCGGCCTCGCCAACAGCTGTCACCGTCAGGGCCAGGCGAGGAGCAGCGGCCACGTTGCCGCCCACCAGGACAACGTCGTTCTCTCGGCAGGCGGCGACAAAGCCGCGCAGCAATGCGCGCGCACGCCTCATCGACATAGAAGCGGGGGCCTCCAACGACAGCAGCGCCCACCTCGCGCGGGCACCCATCGCCGACAGGTCGGAGAACGCTACCAGGAAAGCCTTGCGCCCGAGCGCCTCGGCCGATAACCAGTCCAGCTCGAAGTGGGTGCCCTGCACCTGGGCATCGGTGCTGAGAACGGCGGGAGAGCCGAGATCGACCACCGCCGCGTCGTCGCCTATGCCAACGTGCAGGCCACGCGGACCTTTGCCGCCGGAACCCCGACCAGCGTGGGCACTCGCGACGATGCTCGCCACGGCGTCTATGAAGGCAGATTCCCCTGCGGCTGCGAGATCACGCACCGGTTCAGTCGTAGAGTTCGCGGACCTTGTCGGCAAAGCCTGACACCAACGAGTCGCCCTTCTTCTTCTGCAACTCGTCGAAACTCCGAAGCAGTTCTTTCTGCTTGCGGGTCACGCCGGTGGGAGTTTCGACCTGCAGGCGCACGATCTGGTCGCCGCGCGAGCCGCGTCGCCTCAGGTCGGGAGCGCCTCGATTCTTGAGCCTGAACAGTGTGCCCGACTGGCTGCCGGCAGGAATGCTCATCTTGACCACACCATCGACGGTGGGCACGTCAAGCTTGGCCCCGAGCGCCGCGTCGATCATCGACACCGGCAGATCACAGATGATGGCCGTCCCGTCGCGCTCAAACAGCGGGTGTTGCCTGACCATAAGCACAACGTAGAGGTCGCCCGTGGGTCCGCCCGAGGGACCCGCCTCGCCTTCGCCCCTGAGCTTGAGCCGCGAGCCGTCCGACACGCCGGCGGGTACCTTCACCGAGATGGTGCGCTCGGACACGCTGGTACCACGCCCGCGACAGGCCGGGCAGGGCGCGCGCACGATACGCCCCTCTCCATTGCACTGGCCGCAGGCCTTGGAAATCTGGAACAAGCCCTGTCGGTAGTTGACCTGGCCGGCGCCGTGGCAAGCGGGGCAGGTTTCGGGCTCGGTGCCGGCCTTGGCGCCGCTACCCGTGCAGTCCTCGCAACTCACGGTGCGGGGTATGGTTATTTCTTTTTCGCAACCCTTCACCGCCTCTTCAAAAGCGATCCCCATGTCGTACCGGAGGTCGTCACCGCGCATGACACGGCCTCGACGACGACGACCACCGCCACCGCCACCGAAAAAGTCGCCGAAGAGATCGCCCAGCGCATCCTCGAAAACGTCGGACGAAAAGCCAGCGGCAAAACCGCCCATGCCCCCGCCCATGCCCCCGCCGTCGAAAGCAGCGTGGCCGAAGTTATCGTACTGCGAGCGTTTTTCAGAGTCGGAAAGAATCTCGTAAGCCTGGCTGGCTTCCTTGAACTTTTCGGTTGCCGAGTCCTTGTTGTCACTGTTGCGATCGGGATGGTACTTGAGCGCCAGGTCGCGGTAGGCCTTCTTTATGACGCCCTCGTCAGCCCCGCGCTCGACACCCAGGATTTCGTAGTAATCACGCTTGGCCACTTCTTGTTTATCTCGCCCCCGTCAAGCTCCACGCCCGCCGCCGGTCACCTGCCGTTAGACGGCAAAAAGCCTCCACCTGCAACAGCGGGTGGAGGCAATCGCCGGGGCGCCCGCGGTGCAGACGGCCGGCCTCGGCTTCGAATCGGCCGGCTCAGGTCGAAGGCTTAACCTCCTCAAAATCTGCATCAACAACATCGTCATCGCCACTGTCACTACTGTCTCCGCCATCGCCATCGCCGGGCTGCTCGCCCGCACCCTCGGCCTGGGCGGCCTCGGCTTCCTCGCGGGCCTTGGCATACATGGCCTCGGCCAGCTTATGCGACGACTTCTCCAGCTCCTGCGACGCTGCCTTGAGTACGTCCACATCTTCGGATTCCAGCGCAGGCCTGGCCGTTTCGATGGCCGCCTTGATGGATTCCTTGTCAGCGTCTTCGAGACCTTCGCCGGCCTCCTCGAGGCTCTTGTCGGTTCGATAGATCATCGAGTCGAGTTCGTTGCGCGCGTCGACCAGGGCCCGGCGGCTCTCGTCCTCGACGGCGTGCTCCTCGGCGTCCTTGACCATCCTCTCGATCTCTTCGGGCGTCAGGCCACTGTCAGAAACAATCCGGATGGACTGCTCCTTACCGGTGCCCTTATCCTTGGCCGACACGTGCATGATACCGTCAGCATCGAGATCAAAGGTGACCTCCACCTGCGGCATTCCGCGCGGCGCGGCTGCTATGCCGGTGAGGTCAAACTGGCCCAGCACCTTGTTGTGCTCGGCTATCTCGCGCTCGCCCTGGAACACCTTGATCGAAACCGCGGGCTGGTTGTCCTCGGCGGTGGAAAACACCTGGGCCTTGTTGGTCGGGATGGTGGTGTTCTTCTCGATGAGCTTGGTGAACACGCCACCCAGCGTCTCGATGCCGAGCGACAGCGGGGTGACGTCGAGCAGCAGCACGTCCTTGACGTCGCCGGCCAGCACGCCGCCCTGTATGGCTGCCCCGAGGGCTACGACCTCGTCGGGGTTGACGCCCTTGTGCGGCTCCTTGCCGAAGATACGCTGCACGTGATCCTGCACTGCCGGCATGCGCGACATGCCACCGACCAGCACCACGTCGTCGATCTCGCCGGCCGAGAGGCCCGCGTCCTTGAGTGCAGTGCGGCAGGGAACGTCGAGCCTGTCGAGCAGGCTCGCGCAAAGCGCCTCGAGCTTGGAACGGGTGAGCTTGAGGTTCAGGTGCTTTGGGCCCGCCTGGTCGGCGGTGATGAACGGAAGGTTGATGTCGGTCTCGGCCGAGGTCGAGAGCTCGCACTTGGCCTTCTCGGCGGCTTCCTTGAGCCGCTGCAACGCCATCTTGTCCTTGGAGAGATCCACGCCCTGGTCCTTCTTGAACTCCTTCACGAGGTAGTCCATGACGACCTGGTCAAAGTCTTCACCACCCAGCAGGGTGTCACCGTTAGTGGACTTGACCTCGAACACCGAGCCGCCCAGTTCAAGTATGGAGATGTCGAAGGTGCCACCACCGAGATCAAACACTGCGATCTTGCGGTCACCCTGGTCACCCTTGTCCAGCCCGTAGGCAAGAGCAGCGGCGGTGGGCTCGTTGATGATGCGCTGCACGTTGAGGCCGGCGACGGCGCCGGCGTCCTTGGTGGCCTGGCGCTGCGAATCGTTGAAGTAAGCCGGCACGGTTATGACCGCGTCGGTAACGGTCTCGCCGAGGTAGTCTTCGGCCGTGCTCTTCATCTTGGCCAGTATCATCGAAGAGACTTCGGCGGGGCTGGTCTTATTGCCACCCAGGTTCACCCAGGCGTCGCCGTTGTCGTGGCCCACTACCTCGTAGGGAAGCAGCTTGGCCGATGACTGGACCTCCTTGTCCTTGAATCGACGGCCGATGAGCCTCTTGATGGCGTAGATGGTGTTGTCGGGGTTGGTGACGGCCTGGCGCCTGGCGATCTGCCCGACCAGCCTCTCGCCGTTATCGTTTACGGCCACCACCGATGGCGTTGTGCGACCACCCTCACTGTTGGCAATCACGTTGGGGCTTCCGCCCTCCAGCACGGCCACACAAGAGTTGGTCGTTCCAAGGTCTATTCCGATTATTTTTCCCATTAGCCCTGTTTTTCCTTGTAGTTTTTTAAGCTGGCAGCCGCGATGGCCACCCTGCTCCGTAGTATGAAGTAATCACCAAGCCCGGCGGCGCAAGGCCACGGGACAGGTGTTTTTCAGCTTTCGTCGCCTTTTTTACCCTTTTCGGGTTCACTGTTGCTGTCGGCAGCCGGGGCACGGGCCACGATCACACGGGCGGGCCTGAGAAGCCGGTCCTTGAAGCGATAACCGGCCCTCACGACCCGGTGGACGCTGTCGGGACGAGGATTTTCCTCGCTCTCGCCCGTGGCCTCAATTATCGAAATCGCTTCGTGCTGGGCCGGATCAAACGCTTCCCCCTCGGCCTCCATGCGCTCAACCCCGTGACGTTCGAGCACTGAACCAAGACCCTTGAGCACCAGGCTGACCCCCTGCACGAGGTTCTCAGCGCCGGCGCCGGCGTGTTCGACTGCCATTTCGAGCTGGTCGACCACCTCGAGCAGGTCGCGGGCCAGCGGTTCAACGGCGTAGCGCGCGCGATCACCGCGCTCACGATCCTGTCGGCGGGCCATGTTTTCCTGCTCGGCCAGCGCCCGCAGGTGCAGATCACGTTGGCGGGCGAGCTCTTCGAGGGCCTGCTCGAGCTGCTCTTCCAGGCTGAGTTCTTCGGCAGGCTCGGCCGCCTGGGCCGCGACTACCGTGCTATCTTCGAGGGCGCTGCCTTCAACCGCGCCATCTTCCGCCTGTGAATCCTGCACCTTCGACTCTTCCCCTTCCTCGACCACCACCCGGGTTTTTTTCGTTTTTTTCCTGGCACTCATATCGTTGCTGGCCGCTTCAGCTGGTCGCTCCGGCTGATCGGAGTACCCCGGGCGGGCATAAATCCCTCGGTAATTAGGCACCCGCCGGGCTGTTGTCAAGGCTTGCGGTCGGCACCGGGCGCGTTGCCGTGCTAGAAAGGTCGGCGGTGGAAGACATTACTACCGATGCTTTCGTACTGCGCACGGTGGCCTACGGCGAATCGGATCGCGTGGTCATCATGCTCAGCGACCAGTACGGCAAGCTGGCGGGCATGGCCAAGGGTGCGCGCCGATCAAAGCGCCGCTTTGCCGGCGGTGCGCTCGAGCCCTTCCAGCGCCTGCGGGTCAGGTTCGGGCGGCGCGCCCACTCCTCGATGGTGTTCCTGCACGACGCGCGCGTGGAGCTGAGCTACAACGTGGTAGGCGACGACGACCTCGCCGGCTTTGCCTGGGCCAGCTACCTGAGCGAGCTGACCGACTTGATGACCCCCGAACGCGACCCCTGCCCCGAACTGTTTGACCTCTACGAGCAAGCCGTCGCTGCCGTAGCCCGCGGCGAAGAGGCGGCCAGGGTCGGGCATCACTTCATGCTCGTGCTGTTGGACCAGGGCGGGTGGAAGCCTGATTTTTCGATGTGTGGAATCTGTGCCGAGGGCATAGTCGAAGCCTCGCGGCCGGTGCTCGACCCGCGCGGCAGCGGCGTGGTGTGTTCGCGGCACGAAGCCGAACGCCTGGGCCTGGGGCCCGACGATCCGTCGTTCAAACCCAGTCGTCGCGTGATCGAAACACGCCTGCTCGACTACGTCGGTCACGCCTCCCGGGGGGTGCCCGACAGCAGCGTCACTACCGACCCCGAGCTGGTGGCCACGGCCACGGCCATGCTCGACCGCCTGGTGGAGCTGCACTTGCCACGCCAGCCCCGCTCGCGTGCACTGCGCGACTCGCTGATGGGCTGAAGCGGCCGCCAGGAAAAGTATCGCCGGCAATATGATTAATCGCGGCATCATAAATCGCGGCACGATGGATCGCGGCACCATAGAGCGCGCCCACGGAAACACCGGCTAGACCCGCGCGGGTTTCCATGCACGGCGGACACGGTGCAACATAACGAAGCATGTCGCACTCAAAAGAACCGGACCAGCACAGCGCGGAGAGCGAGCCGATACCAGTACCGGTGGCTACCTACCGCCGCCGCATGCCGGTGTCGCTCGACCGCATGCTCGAAAACGCGCTCGACTGGGAACATCTGCCCTGGCTGCACTCGTCGAGTTTTGCTTCTATTGAACTCGTTGACGAGGACGAGTGGCACTGGCGTGCCGATGCCGAGCTCGCGGGAGCCGACGGCGTACTACAACTCGAGTTGCGGCTGCACGACGACCGACTTGGCTGGACCACGAGCACACTGGCGGGCAGCGGGACGGGCAGCAGTATCTTCACCCGTGTGCTCGTGCACGGCGAGCACGAATTAGAAGTCGTCGTGGATTTCTTCGTGCCGGGCATCGAGGCCGAGGCCGACCGCAAAGCCGCGGGCGAGTTTTATCTCGAGGTGTACCAGCAGCTCTACGACGAAGACGAGTCCATGATGGTCGAGCGGCAGCGCCGCCTCGACAGCGGAGGCAACGGAAACGCGACCGCGAGAAACAGCCGCGCGGCGACGACTGCTGAGCAAATCAACCCTGGGCCCATCGACCTGGGCCCGGCCGAGCAGCTGGCCGAGCGATTGCCCATGGTGATAGCCACCGACGCGGGACGCTTCCGCGTATTGGAGCACGACGGCCACCTGCTGGCCCACTCGGTGCTGTGCCCCCACCTGCTCGGCCCGCTAGACCAGTGCAAGCTCATCAGCCCTGGCGATGGTAACGGTGGCAGTGCCCCCGAGATCGTCTGCCCCTGGCACGGCTATCGTTTCGATGCGTCCAGCGGACGGTCCACCGACGCGCGGCGCTACCGGCTGGCGAGTGCGCCCGCTGTTGAAACCGGCAACGACGGCCGGGCCAGGCTGGCCTGGCCCGCAAACCAAGGAAAAACGCTGTGAACACGACCGAGGCCAACAACACAGAACTGGCGGGCGCCTTCTGGCAGGCGCTTTACTCGCGCGACTGGCAAAAGGTGGCCGGGTTTTTTGACGACGCCAGTCACTACGAAGACGTGCCCGCGCCCGACCGCGGCGCCGATGGTGCGCGCGCCATCACCGGCCGACTGCGTATCGGCCTGGAATCGATCGATGGCTACCGGCACGAGTGCGAGCGCATCGTGGCCCAGGGCGACGTGGTGGTCACCGAACACACCGAGCACTGGAGTTGGTCAAGCGGCGAGCAGGTATCGCTCCCCTTCGTGTCGGTGCAGGTCATCGCTGAAGGCCGGATTCGACTCTGGCGCGACTACTGGAACCTGCCCACGCTGCTCGACGGTGCGCCGGGCTGGTGGCTGGAGCACATAATGCAGTTCGACGTCGAAGACTTCGAGCGGCTGGCTGATGGCGTACCGCCGCCGGCCAACAAGTAGCGCTGGCCAACAGGAGCGCGGCGACAGATTTCTGCGCGGGCCTCCTCGGCCCAGCCACGGGTGCTCAGGTCAACGGAGGACTGTCGCCATCGAATCCGCGTGCGTACCAGGCCAGCAGGCCCAACTTGAACAGCGTTACGGCCAGTAACCAGCCCACCGATGCCGCCTCGTCGTGCAGCCACAGTGCGCGAACAAACATCGCGAACACCGCCGACCCCACAAGCGACTGAACCGTCATGGCCAGGCCACTGGCCTGTTCGAGCCAGCGGTGCGAGACGAGCACCATTTTTTCCAGCCGGGGCGAAGTCTGTTCGGGGATCTCAAAAAGGAAGGGGCCGCCCATAAGTGCGCCCGTCGCCATCAGTATGCCCAGGGGCGAGTGACGCCAGATGGTACCTGCCAGCACCAGCACGAAGGCCACGCGGAAGGCCAGGCAGAAAGGGTTGCGGTGCCGCTCGATAATCCATCGAGCGTATTTCATGAAGCTACCCATAACTTAAGGATACGCCCCTAACGACCACGGGCAAGCCCCCGAGTCTGGGGGCGACACTTTTCAGGAGGGAGTGTAGGTTATGCGCATCTCCTTGACGCCGTTGATGAAGTTGGAGCGCAGGCGGCGCGGGGGAGCAGCCAGTTCGATGTCCGGCATACGCGTGAGCACCTCGGTAAAAATGGCCTTGAGCTGCGCGCGGGCCAGAGACGCACCCAGGCAGTAGTGCTGGCCGATGCCGAAGCTAAGATGCTCGCTCGCGTTGTTGCGGTTGATGTCAAAACGGTGCGGGTCGTCAAACACCGCCTCGTCTCGGTTGGCTGAACCGTACCAAAGCGTAACCTTCTGGCCTTTTTTAATCTCGACGCCGCCCACCTCGGTGTCCTCCATGGCTGTGCGACGAAAGTGATGCACACCCGGGTCGTAGCGTAGCAGTTCTTCGACGGCGACAGGTATGAGCGAGGGGTCATCCACGAGCTGCTGCCGCTGTTCCGGATGCTCTATCAGGCGCAGCAGGCCGTTGCTCGTCACGGTACGCGTGGTCTCGTTGCCCGCCACAATCATCATCATCACGAAGGTGCCGAACACCATGTCATCCACCGGCTTACCGTCGAGCTCGGCGTTGACCACCATGGTGGCAAGATCATCGGCCGGGTGCTCAAGCTTGAGCTTGCGCAACTTAACCGCGTACTCGAAGGTTTCGATGAACGCCTCGTCAGGGCTGCTGCCCTTGGCCATCTCGGGATCATCGGACGAGATGAGGCGGTTGGCGAGGTCGTATGCGTAGCGGCGCTCGCTCTCGGGAATGCCGAACAGCTCGCAGATCATCCTCATTGGAGTGATAGCCGCAACGTCCTCCACGAAATCGCACTCGCCCCTCGACGCCACTTCGTCGACGATCTCGCGCGCCACCCCGGCGATGTAGTCGGCCAGCTTGTCGATACGCTTGGGCACGAAACCCTTGTTGATCGTATTGCGGTACTCGGTGTGCCGCGGCGGGTCCATGTTGAGCATCACGCCCGCGAGGGTGTGCGCCAGTTCAGGCTCGGGATCCCAGATCAGCATGTGAGGGGTGTTGCTGAACACCGCCGGCGTGCGCGACACGTAGCGCACATCGTCGTAGCGCGTGAGCACCCAGAACCCCGCGCCGCCCGGCTCATCGTGCCAGAACACCGGCGCCTCGCGCCTGAGCAGATCGTAGACCTCGTGCGGCTGGCCGTCTAAAAAATTGTCCGGGTCGAGCAGGTCAATATCCGAAAGCTGCATACGGTACTCCTCGACCGGTCGCCGGCTGGACACACCGCCCCGCCTCTACCGGACCCCAGGGGCGGGCAGGGCTACAGGCCTGCGGACAGCAGCGCTCGGTCCTCACTGACATATGTCAGTGACATTCGTCAGTCAAATAGGTCGATTTTCTCTGCACAACCGCGGCATCGGGCCGGTATATGGTCAGCCTGCCAGCCTTGAGCCGGCGTCAACCAGCGCCTCGGCCGCTGCCACGAAAACGGCTGCATCCGAATAGCGCTGGGCGTGCACCACGCGGGTGACCCCTACTGCCGCAAAGCCTGCGAGCTGGTCTAGCGCTTGCGCGGTGTCGCCTAACTCCAGCCCGGTGATAAGGGCAACCTCGGGGTCGGGGTGGCCGGCCGCCGCTGAATCACGACGAAATGTTTCTACCTGGCCGGCTAGTTTGGCGGGATCAGATCCCATGGGCATCCAGCCACCTCCAAAACGAACCGCGCGCTCCAGGGCCTGCGGCGAGTTGCCGCCCACGAACAGCGGCGGCGCGGCCGGGCGCGGCCTGAACAGCAACGGCTGTCCGTTAGACTCGACCTCGTCGTTGTCAAAGCAGTTCGTAATAAAAGAGAGGGTCTCGTCTGTCACCGCGCCCCGGCGATTTCGCGGCACACCCACCGCGCGGAACTCTGCTTCCATCCAGCCCGCTCCAACGCCGAACAGCATACGGCCACCCGAGAGTTCCTGTATGGTCGCCACCCACTTGGCCGTCGGCAGGGCCGGACGGTAGGGCAACACCAGCACGCCGGTGCCCAGGTGTATGCGCTCGGTCAGCCCGGCCAGCCACGCCAGCGTGGCCAGCGGGTCAAGATAACGACCGTTGGAGCCCTCGGCGTCGTCGGGCGGGATGGCTATATGATCGGCAAGCCACAGGTCGTCCAGGCCTGCCGCCTCTGCCCCCAGCGCACAGTCGCGCACGGTATCGGGCGCCGAAGCGTCTCCCATGTTGCGCAGGTAGAGCCCCAGCTTCATGGCTATCAGGCAAGCGCCACGGTGGCCGAACAGGGAGTGACCGGCCCTTCCTCGGTGGCAATAATCACTTCAACATCGACCAGGCGCTCGCCGTCCTGCTCGTAGCGCTTCGTGACTCGCCCGGTAATTATCATGTCGTCTCCAGCGCAGACGTTGCCACGCATCGACACTCGTATCTTCTTGATCTCGGCCTCCGGGCCGGCCCAGTCGATGAGGTAGCGGTCGACCATGCCCAGGTTGAACGGCGTGTTAACGAACACGTCGCGCGTGCGCGAGCGCTCCTGCGCGTACTTGCTGTTTGAGTGCTGCGGCGAGAAATCGCGCGTCGCCGAGGCCAGGTACACGCAACGGCTGAAAGTTATCGGCATGCGCAGTTCCGGCAACTCCTGCCCCTCGTTGACGTCGGCCCACGCCAGCGTGCGGTACTCGGGCACCGAGTATCCGTTCTTCTCCCCCTGCAATACTTCCTCCACGGCCGGGCTCCAGCCGCCGCCACCCTCGGCGGGCAACTCTACCTCGCCTCGCCCATAGCCGAAGGCGTCCATCTTTTCGGTGATGACCAGCTCGCCGTCCTGGTTGCGATAGTAACGCTCCATTACCCAGAAGTGCCCCTCGCCCACGCGGGTCTTCTTCCACGGCGAAATCGACACCAACCGCTGGCTCACGCTTATGCGGTCGCCCACTCGCGCGCGCACGCCGGTTTCAACCTCGATGTTACTTATGATGCCAATGGGCAGGTCGAGCAGTTCTTTCACCTCGTAGTGAATGTGGCGCTGCGGCTCGCCTTCGGACGGCGGCCACGGCCAGCGATACTGCATGGTGAACGCCGTCATTATCGAGCCGAACGGTGCCACGCGCGCGTCGTGCCCGCGCTCACGCGCGTAGGCCTCGTCGAGGTAAAGCGGGTTGCCATCCTCAAGCGTCTCGCACCAGTGGCGGATGAGGTACTCGTTTATCTCCAGCGGGGCCGGCACTGACTCGGACTCGATGGTGAGATCGACGAGACGGCCCTGGTTGGCCTCGGGCAGGTAATCGGGAACGTATTCTAAGTAGGCAACCGTCATGGTCGCGCAGACTAGCCGCCGCGCGCGGCTGTTCAAACAGTCCCGGGGTCGGCCGTGCCAGCGGTCAGCCCAGGGCCTTGCCCACGAAGTCCGCTATTGGGTCGAGTCCACCCGTGGCAAAGAAATGGTCGACGCCGTCGAGCACGCTCAGCCCCGCGCTCACGGGGCCGGGCAGCGATTCCAGCAGCGCCTCGAGCTCGGCGACCGGCGCGTACTCGTCCTCGGCGCCCACCAGTACGTGAACCCCGGCTGCCAGGGACTCCAGGTCCAGCCCGGCCAACAGGGCCGGGGGCGGTGCCACCAGCAGCAGCTTACCGGCCAGGCTGAGGCTTGCCGCCAGTTGCAGCATGGACACTGCGCCGAAGGAGTAGCCGGCGAGCAACACCGCTTGCTCTTCGACCTGCGGCAACGATCCCCCATCGCGAGCGAGACCACGAGCACAAGTGAGTGCCGCTCGACAGTCGGCCAGTCCCTGCTCCGCGTCGCCGGAGGCGTTGCGCCGCCAGTTGAA
>LWDU01039152.1_pt1 | contig 16243 bp, 9 predicted proteins | sample 727161 | NCBI WGS metagenome assembly LWDU01 (sample SAMN04566230, study PRJNA314399) | hydrothermal vent metagenome | isolation source: deep sea hydrothermal plume seawater | place: Mexico: Gulf of California, Guaymas Basin | collected 2004-07-11 | reverse complement strand
CGGCCGCGATGCCGGGCGCTGATGACCAAGGCGGCAAAATCGTGGGTCGCCCCCATGAAAAGGGTGCCCAGGCAGACCCAGACCAAGGCGGGGAGCCAGCCCCAGATCACCGCGATGGCGGGGCCCACAATGGGGGCGGCCCCGGCGATGGAGGCGAAGTGGTGGCCCCACAGGATGCTGCGGCGGGTGGGCACGTAGTCGATGCCGTCCTCGAACTCCCGGGCGGGGGCGAGTTCGTCAGCGCCCAGGGCGAAGATGCGGCGAGCCAGGAATTTCGAATAGAAGCGATATCCCAGGGCGAATGCGACGAAGACGATCCCGGCGAGCACGGCGGCGTTCATCACGCGGAGGCTACCAGAACGGCCCCTCCTTGGGTGGCACCGGGCGGGAGGATTACTCGCCGGGTCCCGGCGAGAAGAACCGGCGATGGCGCGAACGTTCCGCGGCGGCGAGTCCTGCGATCACCACCACCGTCCCGAGGAGATCCAGGCTGAAGCCCGTCGCCGACCCTTCGCGGACCGCCGAGGTCGCCTGGCGGATTTCGTCGGCCCCGGCCAGGCCGCACCCCGCGGCCAGCACAATCCCGGCCAAGGGGCCGCGTGCCAGGGTTGGCCACTGGATGCGAATGGCCCGCCAGGTCAGTAGGGCCTGGACTCCATAGACCGTGGGATGGGCGCTGAAGCGAACCAGTTCAACCAGGAATTGACGATCCTCCGGGCGAAGACCGGGCAGGAGCCAGTCGATCAAGGGGCCCAGCACTCGGCTGGTCTGGGTCGCGCTGAAGCTATCCCCGCCGAGTTGCCACACGATTGCGGCCCAGGCCAGCAGCGGCGCCCAGGTGCTCAGGAAACGGCGCACTTGAAGATCGGACATTCCATTCTCTTTCGCGAAGTCGGCTGGCATCGTGCGGGGTCCGAGGCAGGTCGCCTAGGCTAGCAGTACGAGAACCCGACGAGATGAATGCGATGACACCTTCCGATCCCCGACTCGGGCCGCTGACCATCGGCTTGGTCTTCGAGACATTCGACACGTACCCGGCTCGGCCGGGTGCCCCCCCCGATGCCCACGCGGAGTACGAACCCCTGGCCACCGTGGAACTCCTCGAACAGGCGGTGGCGCTTCTCGGCCACGCGAGCCGTCGCTTGGGGTCTCCCCAGGCCGTGCTGTCTGCGGCGGCGGCCCGGAGCCTCGGGGCGGTGGACGCGGTCTGGAATATCGCCGAGGGCTACGGCTCGCGAAATCGAGAATCCTGGGCGCCCAGTCTGCTCGAGATGGCGGGGACTCCCTGCCTCGGGTCCGACGGACTCACGCTTTCGCTCAGTCTCGACAAGGCCTGGGCCAACGTCTGGGCCGCGGCGGGTGGCGTGCCTGTGGCTCCCCAGCGCGTGATCGGCTCGGCTGGGGAGGCCGAGCGTGCCGACTTGCCCGGGCCCTTTCCGCTTTTTGTGAAGCCGCGTTGGGAGGGCACATCCAAGGGGATTCGCCGAACTTCCCGAGTTGAGGATCGGCCGAGCCTGGTGGCGGAAGTGGATCGCATCGTGGGGGGATACGCGCAGCCCGCCCTGGTGGAGACTTTCCTACCCGGGGCCGAGTACACGGTCAGCGTGGTGGGACACGCCCCGCCCCGGGCGTTGCCCGTGCTTCAAAGAGCCCTCGAAACATCGTCACGCATCGGGCTCCACGCCCTCGAAGGGCCGGGCGACGTCCCCCCCGCCGATGGCTTTGTGCACTGTCTTCCGGGCAGCCTTGATCCCGGCCTGGAGGGACAGTTGCAGGCGTTGGCGATTCGGGCCTTTGTGCACTTTGAATGTCTGGACTTTGCCCGGGTGGATTTTCGTCTCGACGCCTCGGGCGCGCCGGTCTTTCTCGAAATCAATCCCCTGCCCACCTTCGCACCCGACGGCAGTTTCGGCATACTCGCCGAACTGGAGGGCCGCTCGGCGGCCGCGCTGCTGGCCGAAGTCCTGGCATCGGGGCTGGAGCGCCTCGGTCTTGGGGTGCCTCCTGGGATCTCCCCGAACCCACCGGGCTGAATAGAACGAGGACGAGTCATCTCATGGAAGCTTCTTCATGCCGTCGTTTCCCAGCGCCTGCCGCGATCCCAAAAGGAGTCGAGCCGGGGGATTGGGAAAGTTTCGCCTGGCAGATGCAGAATCGGGTGCGCAGCCTTGAGGACCTTAAGGCTTGGATCGAACCCACCTCCGAAGAGGCCCAAGCCGTGGGCGACCTCGAGCGGCGTTTTCGTTTTGTCATCACCCCCTACTACGCATCACTGATGGATCCTCGGGACCCCGAGTGTCCGATTCGCCGGCAAGTCGTGCCCAGCCCCCTTGAAGCCCAGGACTCGGCGGGACTTGCGGATCCCCTGGACGAGGTCCTGCATTCGCCGGTGAAGAACGTGATTCGGGTCTATCCCGATCGGATCGCATTCTGCGTGAACAACGAGTGCGCGCTCTACTGTCGTTTCTGCTTGCGGAAGAGAATGGTGGGCGAGACCGGCTGGTCCATGCAAAAGCGTGAACTCGAAGTGGCGCTGGAGTGGATTGCCGACAATCCGGAAATCCGCGACGTCCTGTTGACTGGGGGTGACCCCCTGGTCTTCTCCGACGAGCGCCTGGACTGGTTGCTGACCCGGCTCCGGGCGATTCCTCACGTGGAGGTGATTCGCCTGGGAACGCGGCTTCCGGTGACGCTCCCCTACCGGGTTACCGAAGCCCTGTGCCGAATATTGGAGCGCCATCATCCGATCTGGGTCAACACCCACTTCAATCACCCGAGAGAGATCACCGAGCCCGCCACCGAGGCCTGCCTGCGCTTGGTTCGAGCGGGCATTCCGGTGGGGAACCAGAGTGTCCTGATGCGGGGGATCAACGACGATCCCGGGATCATGAAAGAACTCTGCGAGCAATTGGTGCGGATTCGGGTCCGACCCTACTACTGCTATCAGGCCCAGCTTCTCGAGGGCACCGGGCATTTTCGCGTCCCTATCGAGCGCGGCATCGAAATTTTCGAGTCCATGCGGGGTCGGACCAGCGGCTTTGCGATCCCCCGCTACGTCCTCGATACCCCCCACGGCAAGGTCCCCCTCGAGCGCTCCTCGATTCTCGGACGCGAGGGAGACGCTGTACTCGTGCAGGCGTGGAACGGTAAAACCTGGCGGGAGCCCAATCCGCCCGACTGAGTGGTGCGTCGGGTGCGGGATGGGATCCATGGTCCATACTGGGGGCTGGGGGGAACGTGGCGGACGACGGGAATCGCAGCGGTGAGGGTGCGCCCCTGAGCGCGGGGCGCCTGGGCGCGGCGGCGCTTCTGTTGGCGGCCAGTGTGGCGGCTTCTCGGGGGCTCGGCTTCGTGCGGGAAATGGTGTTGGCCGCCCGGGTGGGGGTGGGGTCGAGCACCGATGCCTACTATGCGGCCTTCCAGATCCCAGACCTGCTGAATTATTTGCTGGCCGGGGGCGCCCTCGCCATCGCTTTCACGCCTCTCTATCTGCGCACCCTGCACAGCGATGGCGAGGACGCGGCGAGCAAACTTTTCCACACGGTGCTGGGCACCTTGGGTGCTCTGGCCTGTGTGCTCACTGCCGCTCTCTGGGTGTATGCCGATGCCCTGGTGGATCTCCAGTTCGCCGGCTTTGACGCGGCAACCCGGGCCGAGACCGTGCGCCTGACCCGCATCGTATTGCCGAGCCAGATTTTCTTTATCGCCGGAGGAATCGTGCGCGCGGTCCTGATGGCCCACGGCCGCTTTGCCGCCCAGGCCGCCGCGCCGATCATCTACAACGGGTCGATCATCGTGGGCGGCTGGCTCACGGGTTCGGTCGAGGGTTTCGCTTGGGGCGCGTTGGCCGGGGCCGTGCTGGGGAACTGGGTTTTTCCGGTCTACGACGCCCGCCGACTCGGCGGCGTGGGCTTCCGCGTGGCGCCCTGGGATCGGCGTTTCCAAGTCTATCTGTGGGGAGCCTTGCCCTTGATGATCGGGCTTTCCCTCACCACAGTGGATGAGTGGTACGAGCGGATTTTCGGTGCGGGCCTGGGGGTGGGAGTCGTCGCGTCCCTGGCTTTCGCGCGCAGGCTCATGATGGCGCCGGTGGCGGTGATCGGGCAGGCGGTGGCCACCGCCGCGCTTCCGAGTCTCGCCTCCCTGCACGCCGCGGGCCGCTCCCGGGAACTCGACGCGCAACTGCTGGGAACCCTGCGCATCACTCTGGTCCTCGCCGTCTGGGCCGCTTTGGCTTGCTCTGTCCTGGCCGGGCCCGCGGTCGAACTCGTCTATCAGCGCGGGGCATTCGGCTCGGGGGATACCGTTCGGGTTTCCGCGCTGCTGGCCTGGATGGGGCTCGCGATCCCGGGCTGGGTGGTCCAGCAGGTCGCGGTGCGCGGGTTCTTTGCACGGGGAGAAATGTGGCGGCCCATGGGGCTGGGAACCGTGATCGCCCTGGGCGCGATTCCTCTCTATACGAGCCTCGCGGCGCGCTTCGGGGCCGAGGGTCTAGTGGTGGCGGGCGGAATCGCCATCAACCTGAACGCGCTCCTGACCTTGGCCTGGGCAAGAATTCGCTTTGGGGGCCCCGACCTGGCGCCCCTGTTCTCGACCGGGATCCGAGGCCTCGCGGCGGGCGGACTGGCGGCCCTGGCGGCAAGCCGGGTGATCGGCGGGGAGCCGGGTTCGGGGCTTCAAGATCTTGCTCTCGGCGGCGGGGTCTTCCTGGCGGGGGTGGGGCTTGCGGGTTGGGCATTGGGCGATTCGGCCCTGCGCGGCGCGCTGGGCCAGGGCGCTGCGCGCGTGCGGAGCAGATTGCCGGGAGGTCGGGCCCGCCGTGGGGACTGAAGGCCGAGTTCTTGCGGGGCGGCTCAGCCGCTCGGGAATTGGGGCGTAGGCGGTGGCGGGCGAAGACACCAAACCGGCGCTTTCGGGATGGTCGTTCTGGATCGATCGGGGCGGGACTTTTACCGATTGCATCGGCCGAGCACCCGATGGGCGCCGGGTTCACTGCAAGCTGTTGTCCTCGGATTCGGGGCCTGTTCAAGGCATTCGCGCGATTCTCGAGCGCGAGGGTGTAGTGGCGCCTGGGGAGGCCTTGCCCGCCTGCGAGGTCAAGTTGGGGTCTACTGTGGCCACCAACGCGTTGCTCGAACGCCGGGGGGCACCGACGCTGTGGGTGACCAACCGTGGCCTGGGTGATGTGTTGACCATCGGGACCCAGGAGCGGCCCTCCCTCTTTGCGCTGGACATTCGGCGTCCCGAGGTGCTTCAGTCGGCGGTGATCGAGTGCGCGGGACGAGTTTCCGTGGACGGCGCTGTGGTCGAAGATCTCGATCTGGAGGCGCTCGGGAGAGAACTCGCGGCAGCCCGGCGCCAGGGGCTGGACTCCCTGGCGATTTCGTTGATGCACGCCTACGCGTTTCCCGAGTTCGAGCAGCGCATCGCCCGCCTGGCCCAGGAAATCGGTTTTGGTCACGTGGTCTGCTCCCACGCGGTGGCCCGGGAACTGGGCTTCTTGGCCCGGAGCGAAACGACCGTGGCCGACGCCTACCTGACGCCGCTGCTGCGCGCTCATGTGGCGGAGTTGGCCAGGGCGCTTCCGGGCTCGCGGTTGCGCTTCATGCAGTCATCGGGTGGCCTCACCGACGCCGAGCGCTTTCGTGGCCCCAACGCATTGCTTTCCGGGCCGGCGGGCGGGGTCGTGGCCGCGGCCCGGGTGGCGGCCACTGCGGGCTACGCCCGGGCCCTGACTTTCGACATGGGGGGCACCTCCACGGATGTTTCCCTGAGCGAGAATGGAAAGATCGACCGGGTCTTCGAGACTCGGGTGGGGGGCGTTCGGGTGCGCGCGCCGATGTTGCGCATTCATACGGTGGCCGCGGGGGGCGGGTCCCTGTGCCGCTTCGACGGTTTTCGGCTGACCGTGGGGCCCGAGAGTGCGGGCTCGGACCCCGGGCCCCTGTGTTACGGCCTGCTGGATGAGTCCGGCCAGCCCAAGGCCCGGGAACTCAGCCTGACCGATGCGAACCTGGCCCTGGGCCGGGTGCAGCCCGATCGCTTTCCCTTCCCGGTGCGCCCGGAACCGGTGGGGCGTGTCCTGGGCGAATTGCGCCTTCGCCTGGCGTCGGCGGGGCTGGACCTGGGTGGGGATGAAATCGCTGCGGGGTTTGTCGAGATTGCCAACGCAAGCATGGCCGAGGCCATTTCCCAGGTGTCGGTGGCCCGGGGGATCGACCCCCGGGAGCATGTCCTGGTGGGCTTTGGCGGCGCTGGGGGCCAGCACGTTTGCGCCCTCGCGCGCCTGTTGGGGATTGAGACAATCCTGCTTCACCCGCTTGCGGGTCTGCTTTCGGCGTACGGGATCGGACTGGCGGACGTGACCTGGGACGCTCAGCGGGACGCGGGTCGCGCACGGCTGGATCCGGTCGGGCCCTTGCCTGGGGGGATGGATGAAATCCTGGCCGAACTCGAGGCCGAGGGCCGCCGGGCCCTAGCCGCCGAGGGAGTGGCGATGGACTTGCTGCGCAGCGAGCGGAGCCTCGACCTTCGCTACCGCGGTAGCGAGTCCGCCCTGACCGTCCCGGCACCCAGCGACCGGGCTGACCGGGCGGAGGCCTGGCGGGCGGCCTTTACCGCCGAACACCGGCGGCGCTTCGGGTATACGCGCCCGGAGCGCGAGGTGGAGATCGTGACGGCCCGGGTGCGCGCGGTGGCTCCGCCCAAGGAGGCCCAGGATCGGCAGCCGGACTCCGGCCCGGAGAACGCTGCCGAGTTGGGCGGGGACGCGCGTCCGCTGCGGCGGGTCTCGGTCTATTTTTCCCAAGCGGGCCGCTTGGACACCCCGGTCTACCGCCGAGAGGATCTGCCGGCAGGATGCGAACTGGCGGGCCCAGCGCTGATCCTTGAAGATGCAGGCACGGTGGTGGTGGATCCGGGTTTCGTGCTCAACCTGGACGCCGAGGGTGTACTGCGGCTGAGTGATCGGGGGAACCCGGCGGCGAAGGCGCAAGGCCATCAGCCGGTGGGGGGGGGCGGGGAACTCGAGCGCGCCGATCCCGTCCGGCTCGAAGTTCTTGGCAACCGGTTCATGTCCATGGCCGAGCAGATGGGGGCGGTGCTGAGAAACACAGCGGTCTCGATCAATATCAAGGAACGCCTCGACTACTCGTGCGCGGTCTTCGACGCCGAGGGGGGGCTCGTCGCCAACGCGCCCCACATCCCGGTGCATCTGGGCGCCATGGGGGCCACGGTGCGCGCGGTGCGCCTGCGCTTCGAGGACTTGGCGCCCGGCGAGGCGGTGGTTACCAACGATCCCTTTGAAGGGGGGTCGCATCTGCCCGATATCACGGTGGTGACGCCGGTCTTCGTGGCGGGTCGGCTCGCGCCGAGTTTCTTCGTGGCGAGCCGGGGGCATCACGCCGACCTCGGCGGGACCACGCCCGGATCCATGCCCCCCAATTCGACTCGCTTGAAGGAGGAGGGCGTGGTGATTCCGGCCTTTCGGTTGGTGTCCGGCGGGCGCCTGGCCGAGGAACGGATACGCGAAATCCTCACCACGGCGCCCTATCCCGCGCGCTGCCCCGATGACAACCTGGCCGACTTGGTGGCCATGGTGGCGGCCAATCGGGCCGGAGAACATCTCCTCGAGGCGCTGGTCCGGGAGCAGGGCGCCCAGGCGGTGGCGGTCACGATGGCGCAGTTGCAAAGCGCTTCGGCGGCCAAGGTCGCACGAGAGATTGGGAAAATGCCCGATGGGGTCTATCGCTTCGCCGATCGGATGGATTCGGGCACGCCCGTTTGCGTCGAGGTGCGGGTGCAAGGCGACCGAATGCGGGTGGACTTCGAGGGGACAGGGCCCGCGGATCGCCACAATTTGAATGCACCCCGGGCGGTGGTCGAGGCGGCGTTGATCTACGTGGTGCGCTCGCTGGTGGCCGAGGCCGTGCCCCTCAACGGCGGCTGTCTTGGGCCGGTTGACCTGTATATCCCCGCGGCATCGCTCCTCGATCCGCCTCCGGGCTCTGCCGTGGTGGGGGGGAACGTCGAGACCTCCCAGCGGGTGGTGGACGTGTTGCTGGGCGCGCTGGGTCTGGCCGCGGCAAGTCAGGGCACGATGAACAACGTCACGTTCGGGAACGCAGAGTTTGGCTACTACGAGACCCTGGGCGGCGGAGCCGGGGGAGGGCCGGGCTTCGACGGCGCCTCGGGGGTGCATACGCATATGACAAATACTCGGATCACCGACCCCGAGGTGCTCGAAGCGCGCTTTCCCGTTCGGCTCGAGCGTTTCGCGCTGCGCCGGGACTCCGGCGGGGCGGGGCTTCACCCAGGCGGGGATGGGTTGGTTCGTGGCTACCAGTTCCTGGCGGAGATGACCCTCAGCCTGCTGACCGAGCGACGCGAGGTGGCACCCTGGGGGTTGGAAGGCGGTGGACCCGGTGCCAAGGGAAGGAACATTTTAATTCATCGTGACGGAAGGCGAGAGCGGCTTGCGGCCAAGTGTTCGCGGGAGGTCGTCGCCGGCGATTGTTTGATCGTGGAAACGCCAGGCGGTGGGGGCTGGGGGCGAAGTACGGACGGTGATTGAATGCGACGCGGCCTTGCCCCCATGAACAGGGTGGCTAATGTCGGCCCGGGCGCGTAGCTCAATTGGCAGAGCAAGGGACTCTTAATCCCTAGGTTCAGGGTTCGATTCCCTGCGCGCTCACCAACCCCCCTCGGTCCCGCTAGACTTGTCTGGGTCCGGTTGCCGGGGTGGCGGAATTGGTAGACGCAGTGGCCTTAGGAGCCACCGTCCTTGGACGTGCAGGTTCGACTCCTGTCCCCGGCACCACCATCGCCGGCACCACCATCGCCGGCACCACCATCGCCGGCACCACCATCGCCGGCACCGCGATCCGCTGGCACCGTTAAGGCCCCGCCGCGTAAGGTGGGGCTTGGGCGGCGAATCGGAGTGCTCTCCCGCCCGGTTTTCCAGCTGTTCGCGGGTACTGTGCGTGCGCGTACTGTGCCCTGGGGCTATCGTTCGCCCCTCGCCGAAGCCCGGCGTCGTACACGGGTGATCGGACAGCGGGTGAACCGAGGGCGCAGCACGTTGCCCGGGGCCGAGACAGCGCCCCCCGGCAGGCCGATAGTCGGCCGCCGCCTGGAGATTTAGAGCGCATGACCAGCGCGAGGAAATAGGACGAGATGGCCGAAGCAGGCAACATAAGCGACGACATTCGAGTGGAGTGCAACGAGACCAGTTCGGTGCTCCGGAGCCTCCGGGTTGAAGTGGATGTGGCACGGGTGGGTAGAGCTTTCGACAGCGCGTACGGGGAACTTCGCAAGAGCGCAAACATCAAGGGCTTTCGCCCGGGCAAGGTGCCGCGCTCGGTGCTTGAGCGCGTGTATGGGCCCAGCCTCCCCGATCAGGTGGAGCGGGTTCTCGTCTCCGAGACCCTGGCGGCCGCCATCGAGACCGCTGAGGTCAAACCGGTCTCCGAACCCGATATCGATGCCGAACGTCCCGAGGTTGGCAGCCCTTTTTGCTACACCGCGCGCGTCGAGGTGAAGCCCGAAATCGAGCTCCCGGATCTGGGCCAGGTGGAGGGGCGAAAGCCCATAGTGCTGGTCGGTGACGACGAAGTGGAAGCCGAGGTCGAGCGCTTGCGGCAGGACGCCTCAAAGTGGGTGGAGGAGGCCGAGGGAACCGTGGCGGCCGAGGGCCATTCCCTGACCCTGGATTTCGTGGGCCGAATCGACGGGAAAGTCTTTCAAGGCGGCAGCGCGGATGGGGCGGATCTCGAACTCGGCACCGGGGCCATGATCCCGGGATTCGAGGATCAACTCGTGGGCGTCAAGGCGGGCGAGAGCCGCCAGGTCGAGGTGAGTTTCCCCGACGACTACGGGCCGGATGAACTGAATGGCCGGTTGGCTCAGTTCGATTGCGAAGTGGTGGCGGTTCGGCGCAAAGAGTTGCCGGAACTCGACGACGAATTTGCGAAGGACCTCGGGCAGGATGGTTCCCTCGACGAGCTGAGAACCCGGCTACGGGCGGACCTCGAGAAGACCCGGGACGCGAATGCGGTCCGGGCCCTCGACCGATCGCTGATGGAGTCCCTGGTGGCTATTTGTGATTTTGAGGTCCCGCCGGGGGTGGTGCAGGGCCAGCTCCAGAGCCAGATGCAGTCAATGCATCAGCAATTTCAGGGTCAGGTGCCCGAGGATGTTCTCCACGAGCAGCTGCGACGAATGCGAGAGGATGGTCGCCCCATGGCGGAGCAGCGCGTTCGCGAACAGCTTTTGGTAGATGCCATCGCGGTCGACCAGGGGATGGAGGCGTCCTCGGAGGAAGTCGACGCGCGCCTCGCGGAGATGGCGAAGGCCCAGGGCATGGATGCCGAGCCCATGCGGGCTATGGCCGAGCAGCAGGGCTGGTTGACGGCCATCGAACAAGAGGTGCGGGAGCGCAAGGTCTACGCCTACTTGGCCGAGCATGCGAAGGTTGTCGATGTCGAGCCCGAGCCGACGGATGACGCGTCGACCCTCGGAGATTGAAGCGGAGACGACCACCGCCACCGACCGCCACGACCACCGACCGCCACGACGACCCCCACGACGATCACCGCCCGGATCACCGCCACCGCGAAGAGTAGGGGCATATCGTATGCCTCTGGGCGTGTTAGGGGCGGAGTGCTTAGGGGCTGGATTCGCCGCCGCGCACGATCTACGCTTGACCGCTGGAAATTTGTGCCGGGTGGACCGGACGTCCCCCTCACCGTCTCATCCTGGCTTTACTGCCCCCATAGATCCCACGTTCCGGTCGCTGATGCGAGCGTTGGCGGGCATTGGGAGCTCGGGGGTTCTGTCGCTGGCTCCGATGGGACTCCAAGATAGAGCCAGTCGATCGGGACATTGATGATTGCATCGGTGATGATTGCATCGGTGACCGAGTCGAAGGCTCGTTTGAGGGATGTTCGACGTGTCGACGAAAGACAAGAGCTTGGAGACGCCGAGACAAAGCCAGGGCCTGTCTCGCGCGGGCCGCGGTATCCCCCCGGGCCTCATCGGTGTCGGGAAGCGCGGGGGTATAGCGCGATCGGCTGGGACGTTTAGCCGGATCGCATGGTATGATGGGGACTCACGAGAGTCAGCAGTTTTAAAAAGGGCGACGGAGTAGTTCGATGGTGATTCCTTATGTGGTGGAGCAAAGTCAACGAGGCGAGCGAGTCTTCGATATCTACTCGAGACTGCTGCGAGACCGTGTCATCTTCTTAGGTACTGAGATTACGGATGATGTGGCCAACGTCGTGGTTGCCCAACTGCTCTTCCTGGAGGCGGACGATCCGGAGCAGGACATTCATCTCTACATCAATTCTCCCGGAGGTTCGATCACCGCCGGTCTCGCCATTTACGACACCATGTGTTTTATCCGCCCCCAAGTGAGCACCACGTGCATCGGGCAGGCGGCCTCCATGGGCGCTTGGTTGCTCGCTGCCGGCCATCCGGGGAAGCGCACCGTTCTTTGCAACGCCCGGATCATGATTCACCAGCCCATGGGTGGCGCCCGGGGTCAGGCCTCGGACATCGATATCCAGGCCAAAGAGATCCTCAGCCTGCGGCACCGGATGAATGAAATCCTCGCCGAGTTGACGGGCCAGTCCGCGGACAGGATTGGCACCGATACCGAGCGCGATTATCACATGAGCGCGGAAGAGGCGCTGAAGTACGGCATTGTCGATCAGGTCATGAAAAACCGTTCGGTTGAGAAGGAGCAGGTCCGTGCTGCTCCCGGCGGAGGAGTAGCGCGATGAAGCAGCGGGATGACAATTCAAACCTTTCGTGTTCTTTCTGCGGAAAGAGTCAGAAGGAAGTCAAAAAGCTTATCGCCGGACCCACGGTCTACATTTGTGATGAGTGCATTGAACTGTGCAACGACATCATCGCCGAAGAGTATGGCGAGGAAGAAACCCAGGCCCCCGCTTCCCGAGTCCTTAAGCCCAAGGAGATCAAGGCGGCGCTCGACGAGTACGTGATCGGCCAAGACGAAGCCAAGAAGGTGCTCGCGGTGGCTGTGCACAACCACTACCGCCGCATCGAGAGCGGAGCGTTGGTGGGCGATGTCGAGTTGCAGAAAGCCAACATCCTGCTTCTTGGCCCCACCGGTTGCGGCAAGACTCTACTTGCTCAGACCCTGGCCAAGGTGCTCGACGTGCCCTTCACCATTGCCGATGCGACGACTTTGACCGAGGCGGGCTATGTGGGTGAGGACGTGGAGAACATCATCCTCAATCTCTTGCAGGCCGCGAATTACGACGTCGAACGGGCCCAGCAGGGAATCATCTACATTGACGAGATCGACAAAATCGCGCGAAAGAGCGAGAACCCGTCGATTACCCGGGACGTTTCCGGTGAGGGTGTCCAGCAGGCTCTGCTAAAGATCATCGAAGGCACCACCGCGAGCGTCCCCCCGAAGGGAGGGCGGAAGCACCCCCAGCAGGAATTCTTGCAGATCGATACCTCAAACATCCTCTTTCTGTGCGGAGGTGCGTTTGTGGGCTTGGAAAAGATCGTGGAACGCCGAATCGGAGTGAAGGGTTTGGGCTTTGGTGCCGATATCCAGGTAAAGGCCGATCGACGCAAGGGTGAATTGCTGGGCTCCGTGGAGGCAGAGGATTTGCTGCACTTCGGATTGATTCCCGAGTTCATCGGTCGATTGCCCGTCAACGCGATTCTGGGGGAGTTGGGGGAAGATGCTTTGCTCGAAATTCTGACTCAGCCGAAGAACGCCCTGGTGAAGCAGTACCAGAAGCTCTTCGAATTCGATGAGGTGGGTCTTCGCTTTACCGATGGCGCCCTGCGCGCGGTTGCGACCAAGGCCCTGAAACAGAATTCGGGAGCCCGGGGACTTCGGGCGATCCTTGAGAGCGCCATGCTCGAGATCATGTACGAGATACCCTCTCGGGAAGATGTGGAAGAGTGTGTGATCAACGAGGAAGTGATCCAGCAGGGAACAATGCCCCTGCTGGTCTTCAAGCGAGAAGCGGAATCGGCCTGAGAGCCGGCTGTATGGAAGGGAACTTGAATGGTTTTTTCCGGCGATGATGAAGAGAGTAAGTCGGGTGCCTCAGGCGAACAGGCCGGGGTCGTGCCGTTGCTCCCCCTGCGGGATATCGTCGTCTTTCCACAAATGGTTGTCCCGCTCTTCGTAGGGCGCACCAAGTCGATTCAAGCCCTGGAAGATGCCATGGCGGGTTCCAGGGAGTTGATGCTCTCGGCCCAACGTCAGGCCGGCCAAGAAGAACCCTCCGCCGAGGATATTTACACGGTGGGTACCTTGGGCACCGTCATCCAGTTGCTTCGCCTGCCCGACGGCACCGTCAAAGTTCTGGTGGAGGGCAAGTCTCGCGCCCGTATCCGATCCTTCCAGAGCAATTCGCCGTATTTCTCGGTCCGTGTGGAGAGCTTGCCCGATGCCGAGGTTTCCTCCCCGGAGTCCGAGGGGCTGGTCCGCACGGTGCACGCGACTTTCGAGGCCTACTCGAAACTGAACAAGAAAGCGCCGGCAGAACTGCTCAGCACGATTTCCGCGATCGATGAGCCGGGGAAATTGGCCGACAGCATTGTTGTTCACCTGAATCTCAAGGTCGAAGAGCGTCAAGGCTTGCTCGAAATGATGGAGCCAGTTGAGCGGCTTGAGGACGTTTACTCGCGTATGCAGGCGGAAATCGAGGTGCTTGAGGTTGAGCGCAAGATTCGCGGCCGGGTCAAGAAGCAGATGGAGAGCGCGCAAAAGGAGTACTACCTCAACGAGCAAATGAGGGCGATTCAGAAGGAATTGGGCGATCGCGATGAGTCCAAGGGCGAACTCGGCGAACTCGACGAACTGCTTCAGGCGAAGGATATGCCCGGCGACGCCCGGGATCGTGTTGAGAAGGAAGTCAAGAAGCTCAAGATGATGTCGCCCATGAGTGCCGAGGCCACCGTGGTGCGGAACTACATCGACTGGATGCTCGAGCTGCCCTGGAACGAATGCAAAGATGAACTCAAGGACCTTGATGAGTCCGAGGCGATTCTCGATGCAGACCACTATGGGCTCGCGAAGCCCAAGGACCGAATTCTCGAATTCCTCGCGGTTCAGACACTGGTCGAACGGATGAAGGGCCCGATTCTCTGCTTGGCGGGCCCACCGGGTGTAGGGAAGACTTCTCTGGGCAAGTCGATCGCACGGGCCACTGGCCGAGATTTTGTCCGGATTAGTTTGGGCGGTGTACGGGACGAGGCCGAGATTCGCGGCCATCGGCGCACCTATGTGGGGGCACTACCGGGCAAGGTTATCCAAAGCCTCAAAAAAGCGGGTACCAGCAACCCGGTTTTTCTCTTGGACGAGGTCGACAAGATGTCGATGGACTTCCGTGGAGACCCTTCTGCGGCGCTGCTCGAAGTTCTCGATCCCGAGCAGAATCATACCTTTAACGATCACTACCTCGATGTTGACTACGACCTCTCGAAGGTGATGTTCATCTGCACGGCGAATGTTCTGAGCGAGATCCCCAGGCCCTTGCAGGATCGCATGGAAGTCATTCAGATCCCGGGCTACATCGAATCGGAGAAACTCGAGATCGCCCGGCGTCACTTGCTGGAAAAGGTTCGCGAAGCCAACGGCCTGACCAATGAGCAAATCGCGTTCACCGATGGTGCGATTCTTGAGGTCATTCGTCACTACACCCGGGAATCCGGGGTTCGTAATCTCGAACGGGAACTGGCCTCTATCCACCGCAAAGTGGCGAGGGAAGTTGTCAAGGCCGGCGACGACTGGAAGATGTGCCGTGTGACGCCGCGTCTGGTTAAGAAGTTTCTCGGAGTTCACCGCTTCCGCTTTGGAAAGACCGAGTCCGAGGACCTCGTCGGCGTGACCACGGGCCTGGCCTATACGGAGGTCGGAGGCGAATTGCTTCAGACCGAGGTGTCGGTTACGTCGGGGCAGGGCAAGCTCCAGATCACGGGTCGACTCGGCGAGGTCATGCAGGAATCCGCCGGGGCGGCTATGTCCTACGTTCGCTCCCGGGCGAAGCAATTGGGCCTGAAACGCGACTTCTACACCAAAGTAGACCTGCACGTGCACGTGCCCGAGGGCGGTACGCCCAAGGACGGACCCTCGGCGGGTATCACCCTGGCGACGACCATCGCCTCGGCGCTAACTCGGGTCCCGGTCAAGTCGAACGTGGCCATGACGGGGGAAATTACGCTGCGGGGGCGGGTGCTGCCCATTGGCGGATTGAAGGAGAAACTCATCGCTGCCCACCGCGGCGGCGTGGATACGGTGATCATCCCCAAGGAGAACGAGAAGGATTTGAAGGATTTGCCCGCCCAGATCAAGAAGAGCCTCAAGATCATTCCCGTCGAGCACATGGACGAGGTGCTCTTCCATGCCCTGGCGGTGGCCGATCCCAGAGATTTCCTCCAAGGCGGGGTTCACGATCTCGACGAAATTTACGAAGTGCCCCGAACGCCCGCGGCTTCCCCGACGGACGTTCCCCACCCGGCCGGGGTAAACTGAGACGCGAAGCATGAGGCGGCCGAGGCCGCCCCGCTGTCCGGGCGTGTAGCTCAGTTGGTTAGAGCATCTCGTTTACACCGAGAGGGTCCGCGGTTCGAATCCGTGCACGCCCACCAGGCACTTCCTCCGGCCGTCCACCGGGTGCAATCGGTCCCTCTCTGGGACTCCTTTGGGATTCTTCTGGGTTAGACTGGACTGCCTTCGCCCACCCGATTCATCCGTGCGAGACCGTCGCCCGGTGAATTCCCAGGAGCCCATCCAATGCCCAAACTGTCCAACGAGCCCATTTCTCCCAAAGAATTCATGGAGGAGTTTATTCCCTCGGTCATCGCCGAGGCGACCCTGGATGCCGAGATGGATATCAAGCTCGGGGTAAAAATTGACGGTGGGGGGGGCGGTGAATGGCTGGTGCACATTTCTGGCGGAAGCTGCAAGGTCGATGAAACGGCTCGAGACGAAGCGGCCTTCACCCTGGTGCAAACCGTCGAGGATTGGCGGGGGGCACTTTGGGAGGGGCGGGGAGGAGTTTTCGGCCAACAGGCCAGCGCGCTGCTCACGTCGGGTGCGGTTGGGGGCGAGAACGCGCCGCCCCCGAGCACCCAAGTGATGGAGCAACTCGCCGCACTGGGCGGGTTGATCCAGGTCACCGTGACCGAGGGCGAAGGCGGCGACTGGAGTACTGGGTTCAAACTCGGTCCCGGAGTGCTTCCCGACGCA
>LWDU01041141.1_pt1 | contig 16246 bp, 13 predicted proteins | sample 727161 | NCBI WGS metagenome assembly LWDU01 (sample SAMN04566230, study PRJNA314399) | hydrothermal vent metagenome | isolation source: deep sea hydrothermal plume seawater | place: Mexico: Gulf of California, Guaymas Basin | collected 2004-07-11 | reverse complement strand
GGCACTAGTATTTACTATGGATACAACTGGTATTCTCCTTATTATTCCTACTATTCTTATTCCCCTTATTATTACAGCTACTACAATCCTTATCATTACTCAAGTTATTCCTCATACGGATACAATCATCACTCTGCTTATACTTACAACAATAGTCATGACAATAATAGTCATACGACAACTGGACATAGAGGTTCGTTGTCCTCACATTCAAATAGAAGAGGGGTAAAAACGAATGCAAATACTGTAATTGCAAACGCAAATTCTAATACATCAACTTTACATATCAGAAATAATAACACAAGTATAAGCAATAACACAAGTCAATCAATAATAAAAACAAACAACTCAAATAGAACTAATATAAAAACAAATACAAACAGAAATAATACCACCTATAAAACAAATACAAAAAGAGGAAATACTTCATATACTGCTCCAAAGTCAAATTCCAATAAGAAAAGTTATTCTGCTCCAAAATCAAACAAGAGCAATAGAAGTTATAACTCTGGAAGCAATAAATCGAACAGCGGAAGCAGATCATCAGGTAATTCAAATAAAAGAAGTTTATTAGCAATTATAATTATTGCACTAAATAGTATTACTTTATTGGCTCAAAATGAAATTGATGCTTTACGCTATTCTCAAGACGCTCCTTTAGGAAGTGCAAGATTTACTGCAATGAGTGGCGCATTCGGATCTTTAGGAGGAGAATTTTCAGCATTAAGTCTAAATCCAGCAGGAATTGGCATGTATCAATTTAGTGAATTTACATTTACTCCTTCCTTTCACTTAAACAGTACTGCCTCTTATTATGGATCAAAAGAAACAGATTACAATTCAGGACTTAAAATTGCAAATATCGGACTTGTGTTTTCAAGCCCAAAGGGAGATTCAGAATGGAAGAGAATAAATTTTTCAATTGGGTGGAACCAGTTAGCCAACTACAATAATAATATCCGTATTTCAGGAAGAAACAATACTTCATCCTTAGCGGATAATATATTAGATGTAGCGCAAGGACATAATATTGATGACTTAAATGCATTTCATTCCGCTCCTGCTTTTTGGACAGATTTAATAGATTTATCCAACAATAGTGTAGATACAACAACTGATTGGTATGCGCACGATAACGGAAATTATATTTCTCATATTAGTGGAAATTCTCCCAAACTACAAAGCAAAAATAGCTATACTAGTGGTGGAAAAAATGAATTTGTTTTTGCTATTGGAGGTTCGTTTAACGAACAATTATATTTAGGAGCAACCATAGGAATTCCAACTATTGATTACTATGAAAAATCAACTTATAATGAAAGTGAATTTGAAGACACTATCAACGGTTTACATGGTTTTGATTTTCAAGAAGAACTTAGTGTTTACGGTAGTGGATTAAACTTAAAACTAGGTGCAATACTAAGAATATCTGAAGGTTTAAAATTAGGAGCAGCATTACATACTCCTACAGCCTATAGCATTGAAGAAACTTACAATACCACTTTAACCACTCATTTTGCTGAGGAAAGTTTTACAGAAGACTCTCCTTACAACTCTTTTGAATATGATTTAATTACACCTTGGAAGGCAATATTAAGTGCATCTGCAGTAGTAAATAAAAACATATTATTAAGTGCTGATTATGAGATGATTGATTACACCTTTTCATATCTGCATTCCAATAATTATGCCTTTAAAAATGAAAATGAAAGTATTGAAGAATTATATGCCAAAACCTCAAATATTCGCTTGGGTGCTGAAATGAATGTAAATCCTTTTGTCATCAGAACAGGGTATTCCAGATACGGAAGTGCTTTTGCTAACAAAGATTATAGTTCAGAAAATTATAGTTTTGGATTAGGGATAAACAATGGGGGGTACTATTTTGATGCGGCTTATGTTTTATCACAAGGAAATAGTGAACACTTACTATATAATGAAGATTATATTAGCCCAATTGCTTTAGTTAACACAAATCATACTCTTGTTTTAACCTTAGGATTTAGGTACTAATCCGAGATACGCGCTAAGCCCGATTTTGCTTTTTGATGGATTCCTCTTTCATAATCAAAGTCAGAAAGAGATAAACATTCTTCAAAATAGATTCTTGCATAAGCATACTCCTTCTTTTGCTCGTAAATAAAGGCAATTTGCAAAGCTGACATAGGTGCAAAATAGTTGGAAGACGCTTTTCCTAAATCAAATGCTTTTTGATAATGAGCAATAATCTCATTAGTATCATAATCAAGTTTTGATTGTATTCTTGCTAAGCGATACCAATATTCATCATAAAAGCCAGAATATTCCTTAAGTGTATTAACGCTTTGTATCTCTTTCAAAGCAGCTTGATAATAGCCCCCATCATAAAGCAAGCGAGTGCTTAATAACCTTGAATGAGTAGTGTACTGTTTTTTTGCATCTTTTAACGCCACTTTATCCTCATCAATTGCTGCACTTCCTACAGATTTTACTTTTTCAAAATAACTCAGTTTCTTTTCAGTCTCCCCTTGTAAAAAAGCAATCAAAGCCAACTTATGGTAAGCTGATTTGATGTAATTATTACCTTTAAAATTGCTAAGAAAACGATTAAAATACTGTTCTGATTTTTTAAAATCAAGTTTATAGAGAAGAGACATTCCTTGTAAATAATCCAAATAATAAAATGGGAATTTCCCTTGATCCGCAGGTCTGTTTTCCAAAATATTAAGCGTTAAATCATTTTGTCCTAAAACATGAGTTAAGCGAGCAGCCGCAAAATTCAATAGATAACTATCTGAATAGCCATCTCCAATGTCAGCCAGCAATTGTTTGTAAGCCACCTCATCATTTGTCATGTTCAGTTGCAAGAAAGTCGTTAAAAACACGATCTCATTTCTATACAATTCCATTTGTTCATCCTGCAACAAAGCCTTCAATTCTCCTAGGCCAGAAGCAACACTTCCTTCCATGCCTGCCAAACTAAGTGCCCATTGATATTGATTAGGGATAGCACCCACCAAAGTATGCAAAAGTCCCAGCCCCTTTTTGTTTAATTTAAAGTTTGGAAAATTTTCTTGATTTTCTTCTAATAAGGAATATGCTTTTTGAATTTCATAAGCAGCCGTTAAATATTCTTCAAATTTTAGACGAGCAAATGCCCATTGTAAATGAACCTCTGCTTGAGCGTATAAGTAATAAGGTGAACTTTCATCTCCAGTTTGCAAAAAATTAATACGATCTGATTTTTTATCTTTAGCAGCAGTAAAAAAAACTTCATCTTCCCCAATAATAATTGTCAGAAAATCAATATAATTTTCCTGTAAAATAATAATTTTATTAGTCGGATTATCTTTTTGTTCAGTCCAAAGTAACTCATTAGCTTTATCAAATTCTAAATTAATAATATGGCTATAGGTTTTTTGCATGTTCTCATTCATCTGAAAATTCGCAAAAACAAAGCTGCTAATAAAAAGAAATAATAAGGTTATAACTCGCATTGCATAAAAAAAGGGATTCCAAAAATATGAAATCCCTTTAAATTAAGTTCATTTATTATTAAGCTTCTTGCTCTTCAAATATATTTGAATCTACCATAATCCTGCCACAATGCTCACAAACAATCACTTTTTTGTGCATTTGAATATCCAATTGTCTTTGTGGTGGAATTTGGCTAAAACAACCCCCACAAGCATCACGCTCAACAGAAACAACAGCTAATCCGTTAGCTACTTTTCCTCTGATTCTTTTATACGCATTTAATAATCTTTCATCAATTACTTTTTCAGCTTTTTCAGAATCCTTCATTAAAGCAACTTCTTCTTTTTCAGTTTCTTTGATGATTTTCTTCAATTCACCTTGCTTTATTTTTAATTCTTCTTCTTTTTCAGTGATTTGTGCGGCACAGGCATAAATAATTTCAGTTTTATGCAAAACATTCGCATTATGCTGAATTTTATTCTTTTCAGCCATCTTAATTTCTATGTTTTGAAACTCTACCTCCTTAGTTAAAGAAGTGAACTCACGGTTATTCTTAATGTTTTTTAATTGTTTTTCGTATTTTTTAATTGCATCAGTTGCTAAATCAATAGAATTTTTATTAGCTACAATGTTATCATTAAGAGCAGTTAATTCTTCATTAAATTTCTCTAATCGAATATTTAATCCTGCAATTAAATCTTCTAAATCTTGAACCTCTAAAGGCAATTCACCTCTGACAATTCTAATTTTATCTACCTCAGTATCTATTACTTGAAGTTGGTGTAAAGCTTTCAATTTATTTTCAACAGAAGCTATAGTTTGTGTAATTGTTTTTGCCATTATATATACTTTATCGGATTTGTATTCACTTTTGATAATCGGACGGCAAATTTAGTAAAATTTTTGGTAAGCAAATCATAAATTAAATCCTTTGTAAACTGTTCACTTTCATAGTGTCCAATATCGGCAATTACTATGTCATTTTCAGCATCAAAAAACTCATGATATTTAAAGTCAGCCGTAATAAAAATATCCGCTCCAACTGCCTTAGCATTATTAATCAGGAAACTACCGCTTCCTCCACAAACAGCTACACGTTTTACTTCCTTTTTTACTAGAGATGAATAACGCACAAAGTCCGCCTGCATATTAGTTTTTATGTGCTGCAAAAAAGCTTCTATTTTTATAGTTTTCTTCAACTCTCCAACTATGCCAGAACCGACCAATTGATGCTTATTTTCCAACACATAAATCTGGTGCGCAACTTGCTCATAAGGATGAGCCATTTTCATGGCATTTAAAATCGCTTTTTCTTTATGTTTTGGATAAATCACCTCTATTCGATCCTCATTTTCATTATGTTGTTCGCCTATTTCCCCTACAAAAGGTTTGCAATTTTCGTTAGCATTAAATGTACCCATCCCTACTGAAGTAAAACTACACTGATCATAATTACCAATAGCACCAGCGCCAGTGTCAAATAATGCTGTTTTTAATTCCTCCGCATTCTTAGTCGGACAATACACCACTAATTGCCTTAGTAAATCAGATTTTGGTGCTAAAACCCTGCAGTTTTCTAATCCTAATTTTTCAGCAATCTTTGCGCTGACGCCATTATGTACATTATCCAGATTAGTATGCATAGCATAAATGGCAATGTCATTTTTTATGGCTTTTATTACAGTTCGCTGAATGTAATTACTTCCATTTAGTTTTTTTAGTCCAGTAAATATTATTGGATGATGTGCAATTACTAAATTACAATTTCTGGCCATTGCTTCATCAATAACATCCTCAGTACAATCCAAAGTGATAAGCGCGCCCTTTACTTTTGCATTTGCATCTCCAACAATTAACCCAGAATTATCATAACTTTCCTGATAATATAAAGGAGCATAACCCTCCAAAAAATCGGTGATTTCTTTTATCTTCATTTTTTATTTTATCATTTAATTTGTCAGACGGAACAAGAACTTACCTTGTTTCATTTTTCAAAAATACAAAAGTCTTTCAGAATAAAAGTCTATTCTCTAATCTCTAGTATCTGAAATCTAAATCTTATCTTTGCCTTATGCGATATTTACTCTTTCCATTTTCCTTAATTTATGCGAGTATTACTAGTATCAGAAATTTAGGATTCGATTATGGAATTTTCAAATCTCAAAACCATAACATCCCTATTATTTGTATTGGAAACCTTTCGGTTGGCGGTAGTGGAAAAACACCACACGCACAGTATGTAGTCAACCTGCTAAAAAACAACTATAAAGTTGCTATACTCAGTAGAGGTTATGGGCGTAATAGTTCTAGTTTACAATATGTTGAAGTAAATAGCACTCCTAGTCAGGTGGGTGACGAACCTCTTTTAATAAAACAAAACCACCCTGATTGCCTAGTTGTTGTTGAAAAGAACCGAAACAAAGGCGTAAAACAAATCCTAAAAGATTTCCCCGAAACAGAAATCATTCTACTAGATGATGGCTTTCAACACAGATGGATAAAAGCAGGATTTAATATCCTTATCACTTCCTACTTTTCACCTTATTATCAGGATTACGTAATCCCAGTTGGTAATTTAAGAGAAAGTAAAAAGGGCGCTGAAAGAGCACAGATAATCATTATTAGCAAAACTCCCGAACAAAGCAAGCCTGCTGAAAAAAAAGGAATGCTCGCAAAACTCAATTTGTTTGACAATCAAACTGCTTATTTTTCACACATTGAATACAGTAAATGGAAATGCATTAATACAAATAATGAATTACAGGATGATAAAACATATAGCATCACCTTGGTAACTGGTATTGCTAATGCTCAACCTTTAGTTAGTCATCTTCAAAAAGTAGGGCATAGTGTTCATCACCTTGAATATGCTGACCACCATAAATACACTACTAAAGATATTGATAATATCTTAGCAAAATACAATGCTGATAAAAGCACAAAAAAACTTATCTTAACCACCGAAAAAGACGCTGCTAAATTACGAGAATTTAAAAAGCAATTTGGGACTGAAAATGTGTATTTTTCTCCTATTGAAGTGGTCTTAGGGCAAAGTGAAAAATTTGAAAAACAGATATTAGATTATGTTGCAAAAAATTAAGAAATCAGCAGAATTCTTGCAAAAACAAACTACCTATAGCCCAGAAGTCGGGATTATATTAGGCACGGGACTTGGTGGCTTGGCTAATGAAATTGAGATTGAACATTCCATTTTCTATGAAGATATTCCTAATTTTCCGCTATCAACTGTTGAAGGTCATAGTGGAAGATTAATTTTTGGGAGACTTGGTGGCAAAAAAGTTATGGCCATGCAAGGTCGCTTTCATTTTTACGAAGGATATACTATGGAAAAGGTTACTTTTCCTGTGCGTGTAATGAAATTATTAGGCATTAAAAACTTAATTGTTTCCAATGCAAGTGGCGGAGTAAATCCTGATTATGAAGTAGGAGATTTAATGATACTTAGCGACCACATTAACCTAATTCCAAATCCTTTAATAGGAAAAAATATTGCTGAGCTAGGCGCAAGGTTTCCTGATATGAGTGACGCCTATTGCCCTACTCTTATTGCCAAGGCAGAAACTATAGCAAAAGCCAATAATATACCCGTGAAAAAGGGTGTGTATATTGCCTTAACTGGCCCTACTTTGGAAACGCCTTCTGAATACAAACACATGCGCATTATTGGAGGGGATACAGTAGGAATGTCAACTGCCCCTGAAGTAATTGTGGCGCGCCATATGGATATTCCTTGTTTTGCCATGTCAGTAATTACTGATTTAGGCGTTCCTGGTAAAATTAAAAAAGTAACACATGCCGAAATTCAACAAGTATCAGAAGTAGCCGAACCCAAACTAACCTTAATTATTAAAGAACTTATAGCTAATATATAATGAAAAAAATCATCTTATCTTTAAGCATAATACTACTTACTTTTAGTAGTAATGCGCAGCAAACAGCAACACTTTTATACCATTGGGAGGACACAACATTAGTTGGTTCAAATGCTTATAATAATGCTTATAATGAATGCTGGGGGTTGGTGGTGAATGATAGGGAAATTGCCATAATTGGCTCTACTGAAGGAACTCACTTTTTTGATGTTACTGACCCAGCAAATAGTTCAGAAGTTGCCTTTGTTGCTGGAGCATATACTGGAGGAGGAGTAATTCATAGAGATTATCATGATTTCCAAGGGTATTTGTATGTTGTTTGTGATGAAGGAAGCACAAGTACACTGCAGATTATTGATATCTCTAATTTACCAAATTCGGTAAATACAGTTTACGATTCTAATCAACTATTTACACAATCTCATAATATCTTTATTGATACAGCAACCGCAAAATTATATGCTTGCGCTTCCAATTCAGCAATGGATATATATAGTCTAATTGATCCAATAGATCCGACTTTAATTTATTCATACAATGCCGTAGGGCATGTTCATGATGCTTATGTTCGTAACGACACAGCATATCTTAATTGCGGGAATGATGGATTTAGGATTATAGATTTTCATTATCTTGATTTATTACCAGGAACAGCTTGGGTTGAATTAGCATCATTAACATCTTATCCAGATGCTGGCTATAACCATTCAGGTTGGCTAAATGATGATGGAACACTATATATTATGCAAGATGAAAACCATGGTTATGATGTGAAAATACTAGATGTGGCTGACCTAAGTAATATTTCAGTTTTAGCTACTTTTAATTCGGGAGTTGATCCACAATCAATGGCACATAATGGAATTATAAAAGGAGATTTAGCCTATATCCCTTATTACCATGATGGCTTAAGGGTATTTGATATTTCTGATCCAATCAATCCTGTTCAAATTTGGGAATATGATACTTATGCTCCTAATAGCCATGCTTCCTATAAAGGGGCTTGGGGAGTATATCCTAACCTTCCATCTGGAAATATTATTGTGTCTGATATGCAAACTGGCTTATATATTTTCCAGTGTGGAACACCTACATCAATCATAGACAACAAGCTAAGAACAAAGGTATTCCCTAACCCTGCAACAAATCAATTTACACTTTCAAATACTCATGCTAAAACCCTAACTTTATACAACACATTAGGAGTGAAAGTAAAAGAGCAAAAACTAAATGCAAATCAAAATATAATTTACAAAGGAAATTTAGCTAATGGTTTATATTTTTACCACCTAAATAGCGGTAACACATTAATTGAATCAGGAAAAGTAATCTTTGAATAAACATGAGTGTAAGAGAAAAATATGAAGTTGTAATTGGGCTTGAAGTGCATGCTCAGCTACTTACCAAAACTAAGGCATATTCTTCTGAAGAAAACATATATGGAGCAACTCCTAACACTAAAACTTCTGTTATTTCATTAGGACATCCAGGAACATTGCCTAGGAGTAATGAAAAAGTGATTGAGTATGCTGTAAAATTAGGCCTAGCAGTAGGTAGTAACATCCGTGAAAGAAATGAATATGCTCGTAAAAATTACTTTTATGCCGATTTGCCAAAAGGCTATCAAATCACACAAGATACTACCCCAATTTGCAATGGAGGAACTATTCAAATTAAAGACAATAAAGGAAAGGCCAAACAAATTGCTATAACCCGCATCCATATGGAAGAAGATGCCGGAAAAAGCATACATGATTTAGATCCCTTCAACACCTTAATAGATTTAAACAGAGCAGGCGTACCTTTAGTTGAAGTCGTGTCTGAACCAGATATTCGTTCTTCAGATGAAGCATATCAATACATAAATGAAGTACGGAAATTAGTGCGTTATTTGGATATTTGTGATGGCAATATGGAAGAAGGCTCATTAAGATGTGATGCTAATGTATCAGTAATGCTAAAAGGCACTACAGAATTTGGGACCAAAGTGGAGGTAAAAAACATGAATTCAAGCAGAAATGTAAAACGCGCTATTGAATTTGAAACAGAACGGCAAATAGAAGTATTGGAAAAAGGAGGAATTGTAAATCATGAAACAAGAAGTTTTAATGCCGCAAATAACACTACTATTTCCATGCGACATAAAGAGGAGGCAAACGATTATCGTTATTTTTCTGAACCAGACTTACAGCCCGTTATTGTTACCAAAAATTACATTAATGAGGTTAGGAAAACATTACCTCCTTTACCAAATGAATTATTTGAAAGATTCACAACTGAATTTGGTTTATCGGAATATGATACCAATATCCTAATTGATGAAAAAGGAATTGCCTTGTACTTTAATGAGCTGTGCGAATACACTAAAAACTATAAATCAGCAGCTAATTTTATAAATGGAAGTGTGAAATCATACCTTAATGAAAATGCAGTTACTATTGCAGATTTTTCAATAAGCCCAGAACAATTAGCTAGCTTAATTACTATTGTTGATAATGGAAAAGTAAGTAATACTATTGCTGGCTCAAAAGTATTTCCTGCTATGCTAAATAGCAATGATACAGCTGATAAAATAGCTACTGAAAATAATTGGATACAAGAAAGTGATAGTGATTCATTAAGCGACTACATCAAACAAGCAATTGCTAAATATCCTGAGAAGGTTGCCGAATACAAATTAGGTAAAAAAGGATTGATTGGTTTATTTATGGGTGAAGTGATGAAACTATCAAAAGGAAAAGCTGACCCAAAACTGGCCAACCAATTATTAAGAACTGAACTAGAAAAATAATTTTGACTAAAGAAAAAATATATTTTGCGTCAGACTTTCATTTAGGAAGTCCTACTCTTAAAGATAGTCACAAAAGAGAAAAGCTTATTGTAAGTTGGCTTAATGACATTGAGAAAAATGCAAAAGCTGTATATTTAGTTGGTGATGTTTTTGATTTCTGGTTTGAATACAAAAAAGTAATTCCTAAAGGATTTGTCAGGTTTTTGGGGAAATTAGCAGAGCTAACAGATAATGGAATTGATGTTCATTTCTTTGTTGGGAATCATGATTTATGGATGCAGGATTATTTGGAAAAAGAAGTTGGCATCAAAGTACATCATGAAAATATCACAATCAGAGAAAGGGGGAAAGAAATTTTTATTGGACATGGAGATGGTTTAGGAAAAGGCGATTATTTCTACAAATTTCTAAGAAAAATTTTCACATCTAAAATTTGCCAATGGATATTTGCTCGTTTGCATCCTAACTTTGCATTTTCATTAGCACATGCTTGGAGTAAAGGCAGTCGTAAAAGTGGAGAGAATGCTAGTTTTATTAGTAAGGAAAAAGAGATTCTTTATGGCTATTGTAAAGAACAACAATCCATCAATCCTGTTGACTATTATATTTTTGGACACAGACACTTTCCTCTTAAACTAAAGGTTGATGAAAAGGCAACATACATTAATACTGGTGATTGGTTGCAGCATTATACTTATGCTGTTTTGGACAATGGAAATCTTGAATTAAAAACCTATACCACATAAAAAAAGCCATCATTTCTGATGGCTTTTCTTTTTAAAAAATACGTTTTAATATTATTTGCTAAGTATTAATTTATCTGTTGTAACAACATTACCTTTTGCAACAACTTTAACAAAATAGATTCCTGTTTCCAAAGCTGACAAATCAATGTTATCTAATACATAGTAATTACTTACAATTTCACCTTCAAACAGATTTCTTACTTCAGCCCCTAATATATTTACTAGCCTTACTTCCACGTTCATATCAGCCAATTCCTCAAGTGTAATAACTGCTTGTCCATTTGTTGGATTAGGATATATCGATAGTTTTGAAGCGTTTACAGTAGGTGCAGATAATGCTGAAGCTTCTCCAATTCGAATATTGTCAATGTAGAAATTATTTGCACTTCCAGCAGTAACATATTCAAATTTAAATTTGATATTATCATTTTTCAACTGAGCTTTAGTCATAATAGTATCACTCCATTCAGTTGCATCTGGTTTAAAATTAGTTGTATAAAGACCTGCATTTGCCGCCTCTACAGGAGCTAATGAGCCTAGAGCTCTCCACACTTCACCACAATCATCAGAATAATATACCTTTAATTCATTTACTGGAAAAGTATTAGCAGCCGCTCCTGACCAACTAAATTTAATTGCAGGATTTGACAAAGCACTTAAATCATAAGCCTTAGAAATTAACTCATCACTTCCAAGAGTTAAATTGTCTTTATCAATCATAATACTAGCATTACCACTAATCGCTATGCCATTTACCCATTCCCATGATGAATTTTGTGTAGAATTAAAACTCCAATCACCATCAGCAGCATTTGTAGTTATATGCCAATCATCTGATAAATCAGCCTCATTTTCAAAGCTATAAGTATAACTTCCAGTAGTATTAGAAGATGATGTAGGATTTACTGATATGAAATTCTCCTTCACTGTTGTTGATGTACACGTATTGTCATAATATGCAATATAAGTTGTTTGCGCTAACTCACCTCTATAGAATAAGGTGTCAGGATAATACACTCCATTCTCCCAATAAGAATTAACACTATACCCATCTAGATCCAAATGAAGAGCAATATTTATTGCTCCCATTGTTGTTAATTCTGATTCTGTGCCCTGTACAATTATAGTTTTTACAATTGAATCATATGAACTTGCATTTGATAAATCCAAGTCTGACAAACTAGCAGCTCTAGCTTCAGTTGTTTCGTTATATACAACAGTAAACGATATATCAAACAAGCCTTCAGTTGCATAAGTATGCGTTAAAAAATTAGCATTATCATTTGCACTTAAAGTATTATCACCAAAATCCCAAGACATTTCAGTTACATTACCATTACCAAATTGGGATTTATTTCCTTTTATTATAATATCCTCACCCTTACACATTGATGAAATACCAGTTGTAATAGTAAAGTCTGCTTTTTGAGAACAAGTAGGTGTTAAATACCCATCAGAAACTCCAGTAGCTAAAATATTATCTGCTGACCACATATATTCTCTATATCCAATACCTGTCTCATTTGTCTCAGTATCATAAATGCCCTCCAAAGTTTCATTCATTACTGCATTTTGTCCTTTAGTAAACATAGTTACATCTGCATCTTGAGAATAATCCATATAGTTCACAAACATTTCTCCAGCAGGATTTAATGAATCAGCAACACAGCCAGATCCAATACCAATATTACCAACATGATAAGGAAAGTCTGAAAGATCTATTCCAAAATTTGGTCCGTATGCAGGAGGTGTGTCGCCTACACCGTCATCACCACAATCTGCATCTCCCCACACATGCCTTAAGCCTAACCAATGTCCACACTCATGCGTTAAAGTGCCGCCACTAATCATTTGGCTAGCCAACAAGACAACTCCATCAGTAGACATTCTATTGCTCCATGGAAATTGCGCATAACCTAACAAAGTGTTTCCATCATCTTGTGGCAGAAACTTTTGAAGCGTCCAAATATTAAGATATTGATACGAATTCCAGTAGCTCAATGCTTTAACTGCATTTCTTGGTTCTGGTTCATGTGTCAATTCTGAACGAACTCTAACAATACCAGATGTTGGATTTCCAAGAGGATCTTTTTTTGCTAAACGGAATTCAATATTCAAATCCCCTCTTACTGACGCAAAAATATCTGGAGTTTTAGTTAAAAAATTAGAAGCTTGTCCATTGATATTTGCATTTAAAATATCTAAAGCTCCTTGAATAGAAGCGTCAGAAATATTTTCACCTCCCATATCATGAATAACATGCACTACTACAGGAATTATTTTCTTACCATTTTCCACTTTAAGATGCGTCAGTTTACTTAAGGCTGATTTGTAATTAGTTTCTAAATCTGCATTCAAACTCTCCAAACCTTGATAAAAAGCAGGATATTTTTGTTCTTGTTCTTCATACGAACCTTCATAAGTGCCACAAACTTGAGCAGTTAGTGAAGTAGTTACTAATAAAGCAGTAAAAATAAGAGGTAAAAGTCTATTTTTCATATCCAATAAATTTATTTAAATTTTTAGGAAACAAATATAATGATTATCTACTAATATACATCTCCAAACAGAGAAATATCAAAATACTAGTGTATATGCTTTTCCGCATGGTAAGAAGATCGTACCAAAGGACTGCTTTCAACATGCTTAAATCCTAGAGAAAATCCAATCTCTTTATACTTAGCAAATTGTTCTGGTGTAATAAATTCAACAACTGATAAATGTTTTTTAGAAGGTTGAAGATATTGGCCAATAGTCATAATTGAAACACCAACTGATCTTAAATCATGCATAGTTTCTATAACTTCTCCCTCTGTTTCTCCCAGTCCAAGCATAATACCTGACTTGGTTTTGATGCCTCCTTCATTTAGAAAACGTAAAGCATCCAAACTCCTATCGTATTTTGCTTGGATTCTCACCTTTTTAGTCAGCCTTCTAACCGTTTCTATATTATGAGAAACTACTTCAGGAGCCACATCAATTATTGGCTGAATATCTTCTGATCTCCCTTTAAAGTCAGGAATTAAAGTTTCCATAGTTGTTTTAGGATTTTCTTTCCTAATTTCATTAATGGTTTCTACCCAAACACTTGCTCCTCCGTCTTTCAAATCATCACGATCTACAGATGTTATAACTGCATGTTTAATTCCCATTAATTTAACTGATCGCGCTACATTTTTAGGTTCTAAAACATCAACTGCTAATGGACGGCCTGTCATTACATTACAAAAACCGCAAGAACGCGTACAGATATTTCCTAAAATCATAAAAGTTGCTGTGCCAGCTCCCCAGCATTCACCCATATTTGGACAATTACCACTTTCACAAATAGTATGTAAGTCATGAGATTTGGTAATCCCTCTTACATTTTTATAAGCCTGTCCTGTAGGTAATTTTACCTTCAACCATTTTGGTTTCTTAAGTTTTTGAACTGATGTCAAAACGCAATTTTATGAATTAGGTGCTTGTTGTTGGATTGTTGTAACTCCCTCACATGGTTTTTGATAAATTCCACAAGAACTAACAGCCAAAATTGCAAAAAATAATAGTGTATATAATATGGCTTTTTTCATTGAAAATAATTTTTCACAAAAATACATTTTTAAAACAGATTATCTATCTTTGAAATCATTAAATGAGTCCTATAACATTATATATCAATTCAGATTGGAGAACATTTTTGAAAGAAGAGCTTGATTCTGACAACCTCCAAGCAATTATTAGCGCTTTACAAACAGAGATGAATACATATACCATTTTCCCAAAAAATAATGAACTCTTTAATGCTTTCAACATCACTGCACTAGAAAATTTGAAAGTTGTTATTTTAGGACAGGATCCTTATCACGGAAAAGGCCAAGCTCATGGACTTTCTTTTTCGGTGCCCAATGGCGTAAAAACACCTCCATCATTGCGCAATATTTTCAAAGAATTACAAGAGGATTTAAACATTCCTATTTCCAATAACGGAAATTTAAGCCCTTGGGGGAAACAAGGAGTCTTGCTATTAAATGCTACTTTAACTGTCAGAGAAAAAGAAGCTGGTTCTCACCAAAAACTAGGTTGGGAAAATTTTACAGATACAGTTATTGAGAAAATATCTAAAAAAAAAGAAGGAATTATTTTCTTACTATGGGGCGTTTTTGCGCAAAAGAAATCAATATTGATTAATACCAAAAAACACCACATATTAACTGCTGCACACCCCTCCCCTTTTTCAGCTTATAAAGGTTTTTTTGGCTGCAAACATTTTTCTAAAACAAACAAAATACTTATTAAAAATAACCAACAATCTATTGACTGGAAACTATGTTCAGAGCCCTTAACTTTATTTTAATTAGCCTTTTGAGTTGGAGTACATTTGCTCAACAACCAATAGCACAAGCAAAAGCTTATTTGAGCAATCATGTATTTGAAGAGATCCTGTTTGTATCCATAAAAGAACAAAAACTCTATCATATAAAAGATGATAAAATTGTTAAAGAATATGTCATTTCCTCCTCAGCTTATGGTACAGGAAATGAAGAAGGAAGTAATAAAACTCCACTTGGCCTGCATAAAGTCAAACAAAAATATGGTGAGAAGACTCCAATAAATGGCAGAATGGTCGGTAGGATTTTTTATGGAGAAATTGCTACTATATATACGGATGGCAGTAAAAGCAAAACAGATGATGTAACTAGTAGAATATTTTGGCTGGAAGGGTTGGAAAAAGGGAAAAATAAAGGAGATGGTATTGATTCCTATAAACGCTATATTTATATACACGGCACATCAGAAGAAGGGCGCTTAGGAAGCCCTTCATCGCATGGATGTATACGAATGAAAAATAAAGAAGTGATTGTCTTGTATAGACTAATAGAAGTTGGTACTTTAGTTCTCATTTTATAACACTAAATAAACGCAGATGGAAATAGCAATAATCTTACTACTAGTAGTGATAGTCGTCTTTAGCATTCTGAACTATATAACCAAGCCAAAATCAATAAAAGACACAGCAAGTGAGGATAAAAATAAAATTTCAGAATTAGAAAAATTGCTTGCAGTCAAAGAAGAAGCTATAAAACAATACCAACAAAATATTGAGTTAGCTAATGCAAAAACCATTGATTTTGAACAACTAAAAGCTCAAAACATTACTCTACGTACAAAATTAGAAAGTACTGAAGCCGAAAGAAATACTTTAAAAACTAAACATACTACTCTAGAAAACAAAGAAGAGGCAAGAAATAAAGCCTTAAGTAAATCATTAGACAAAAGCAATACCTTACAGGAATCATTAGAAAAAGAAAAAGAAAGATTGAATGATGAAAGAGTAAAAGAAAAGGACGATCATTTTGAGAAAATGAAAAAACTTTGGG
>LWDU01041970.1_pt1 | contig 16248 bp, 11 predicted proteins | sample 727161 | NCBI WGS metagenome assembly LWDU01 (sample SAMN04566230, study PRJNA314399) | hydrothermal vent metagenome | isolation source: deep sea hydrothermal plume seawater | place: Mexico: Gulf of California, Guaymas Basin | collected 2004-07-11 | reverse complement strand
GACGGTTAATCCGGGTAAAGATGCGGCAAATTAGAGGGCGTCTAGAGAAAATAATCAAGCAACGCCATCAGGGGCGTATTAAGCGTAAACGTGCCGAGATCCCTTCAGTGTCATTGGTGGGTTACACCAATGCCGGTAAATCAACACTCTTTAATGCTTTGGTAGGTTCTGATGTTTATGCGGCCGATCAATTGTTTGCTACCTTAGACCCAACTTTGCGACGCTGCCGTCTGCCGAATGATTCTGAACTTATCTTAGCGGATACGGTGGGTTTTATTAGGCACTTGCCGCACGAATTAGTGGCGGCTTTTAGATCCACATTACAAGAGGCCAGTGAAGCTGATTTATTGTTGCATATAGTTGATTGTAATGCTGAGAATAGAGACGAAACCATCACAGAGGTCAACCATGTGTTGCAACAAATAGGTGCCGGTAAAATAAGGCAGCTACAAGTTTTTAATAAGATTGATTTGGCAGATCATGTGGAGCCGAGAATTGACTATGATGCTGAAGGACAGCCTGTTCGAGTTTGGGTTTCAGCGAAAGAACAGTTAGGAATGGATCTGTTGTTAAAGGTTTTAGAAGGTATTTATGCCTCGAGTCGTATTCGTAAAGACTGTTATTTGTCTCCTTTGCAAGGTGGAGTGCGGGCTAGTTTATATAACCATAGTCAGATAATTTCTGAAGAAGCGCTTGAAAATGGTGGCTGGCAGATAATAATAGAGATTGAAAAGAAGCATTTAGGGTTATTAAAAGATATTAAGGAAAAAGAAATGGGCTAGCTATTTGAATAAATTCTTATTATCAAGGATAATTAGTAGGTTAAGTGGAGACTAGTCGCGATGCGCGATGGTCGTCCAGTAAAATAATATGACAGTTTAATAATGGAGCAGTTATGGCTTGGAATGAACCTGGGGATAAAGATAGAGACCCGTGGAATGATAAAAAAGGGCAGCAACCACCTGATCTTGATGAGGCCATTCGGTCATTTCAAGAAAAGATAAGTAATATCTTTGGTGGTGGAGGCAGTGGCAGTGGCAGTGGTAAGTTCACAATGCCTGGTGGAAGTGCTTTAGGTATCGGGTTACTGGCTATTGCGGCGGCCATTTTATGGTCTCTGAGTGGCTTTTATATTGTTGATGAAGGTAATCAGGGTGTGGTGACACGCTTTGGAAAGTATGCTGAAACAACTGCACCGGGTTTAAATTGGCATTTACCTGTACCGATTGAAACGGTTGACATTGTTAATGTTCAAAAGCAACGCTTTATTGAGGTCGGCTATCGTACTGGCGGACGTGAGCGGGGCTCTGGTTCAGTGCCAAGAGAAGCGCTAATGTTAACAAGAGATGAGAATATTGTTGATGTTCGTTTAGCGGTTCAATATCAAATTAAAGATGCGGGTAATTATATCTTTAACGTTAAAGATCAGACGTCCACGCTTAAACAGGCTACAGAAAGTGTTGAGCGGGGTGTGATTGGGCGTAATACTATGAACTTTGTCTTGCTCGAAGGGCGAGCAGAGATTGTTGCCGATATTAAACAAGAATTACAACGGTTGCTGGATCGCTATGATTCAGGAATCATTATTACCGATGTGAACTTACAGGATGCGCAACCACCGGAGCAAGTTCAAGCTGCTTTTGAGGATGCGATTAAGGCGCGAGAGGATAAAGAACGTTATATCAATGAAGCTGAAGCGTATCGAAATGATGTTGTTCCTAAGGCGCGGGGTGCCGCTTCAAGAAAAATTCAAGAAGCAGAGGGGTATAAACTGCGGGTCATTGCGGAGTCGGAAGGTGAGACAGTACGTTTTACGAAGTTACTTGCTGAGTATAAAAAAGCACCGGATGTCACGCGTAAACGTCTCTATCTTGATGCAATGGAATCTGTGTTAAGTAATACCGACACGGTTATGATTGACCTTAAAAAAGGTAATAATGTGATGTATTTACCGTTAGACCGGTTAGGTCGGGGCCAGAGTGGACAGAAGCACAGTGGTACAGCAAATAACGCCGACAGTGATGGTCAGCATTCAAGTAATCAACGAAATCCGGCAGAGCGCCGTGAAAAATCACGTGGCCGTGAGTTAAGGGGGCGTAAATGATGTCAAATAAAATTTTGGTGGGCTTAGGGCTGGTCATGTTTGTATTTATGTCCTGTATCTTCACGGTACATGAGACCCAAAAAGCGATTAAATTTCAATTAGGTGAAATTATCAAGGCGGATTATACGCCGGGCTTGTATTTCAAATTTCCTTTTGTGAATAACGTTAAGAAATTTGATACCCGTATTTTGACCTTAGATTCAAAACCAGAACGGTTTCTGACCGCTGAGAAGAAGAACGTTATTGTTGATACCTTTGTTAAGTGGCGCATCGTTGATGTCTCTAAATTCTATACCTCGGTAGCCGGTGATCCCGTTCAGGCAAATCTTCGTATTGATCAGATTATTAAAGATGCAGCACGTAGTGAATTCAGTAGTCGAACGATTAAGTACTTAGTACGAACTGAGCGTGAAACGATACGGGATGCCTTGGTTCTTACGTCGGCACCACAAGCATTGAAGTTGGGTATTGAACTGATTGATATTCGAGTCAAACGGATTGATTTACCCCCCCAGGTGAGTAAGTCGGTATTCAGTCGTATGGATGCTGAGAGAAAGCGTGTGGCGCATGAGTTGCGTTCAGAAGGGAAAGAGCAGTCTGAGGGTATTCGAGCGAATGCAGATAAGCAGCGTGAGGTCATTTTAGCGAATGCCTACCGTGAAGCTGAAAAAACCAAAGGTGAAGGTGATGCTCGGTCGGCTGATATTTTCGCCCAGGCTTACGGAAAAGATATTGAATTTTTCCAGTTTACTCGGAGTATGGCAGCCTATGAGCGAACCTTTAGAAGACAAGGGGATATGCTAGTCGTTGAACCTGATTCTGACTTTTTTAAATATTTTAAGAAGCAGAAATAAAGGCTAGATAACAATATAGGTGGGGTTGCTTTAGTATTGGCTTGCTTGACCTATTGTTTTAAACAGTGAAACGCTCCGTACTTTAGGGGCGTTTTGCGTGCATGAGAAATGAAATTTATGACCGATCCCCGCTTATTACCGGAAGGTATTGAAGATATTTTACCCGATGATGCGCTTGATATTGAGGCATTAAGAAGGCGTATACTTGATTTGTTTGTTACTTGGGGATATGAGCGAGTCACACCGCCATTAATTGATTATTTAACTACCTTACAAATTGGGTCGGGGAAGGACCTTGACTTGCAAACCTTTAAATTAATTGATCAGCTTAGTGGGGCTATGTTAGGTATTCGTGCCGATATGACCCCTCAGGTGGCGCGCATTGATGCGCATCAATTAGGTCATGAGTGGCCGACACGGTTATGTTATGTCGGTACGATTGTTCATGCCTGCGGTGATGCGCTCGATAAAAGTCGGACACCGACTCAAATTGGTTCAGAGCTTTATGGTTATTCAGGGCTAGAGGGTGATCTGGAGATTATTAAATTAATGCTCGAAATGTTGGCCATTACCGGTCTACAAGAAATTCACATTGACTTAGGTCATGTGGGTGTCTATCGAGGGTTAGTCAATGAAGCTGGGTTAACTGAACGCCAGATTACTGATTTATTTGATATTTTACAACGTAAGTCCAAGCCAGAACTGGCGGTATTTATTAGTGAATTAGATTTAAATGATGCGTTTAAAGCCATGTTTATAGCGTTACCTGATTTAAATGGTGGTCGGGAGGTTTTTGCTAAGGCACGCCAAGTTCTAGTTCAAGCAGGGGCTTCGGTACAGGCTGCTCTAGATGATTTAGAGCAAGTCTCAGTGCAACTAGAGCAGGTATTTCCGCATTTGGCAATGAGTTATGATTTAGCGGAATTGCGCGGATATAACTACCATACCGGGATTGTTTTTGCAGCATTTGTTCCCGGGTATGGTCGAGAAATTGCACGTGGTGGCCGATATGATAATATTGGTATCGAGTTTGGTCGGGAAAGAGCGGCAACAGGTTTTAGTGCTGATCTGAAAGTGCTGGCGCGGTTATCGAAAAATCAGCATGAGACGGCTGTTTCGCAAGAGAAAATATTTGCACCGTGTGATCAGGATGAGCAGCTTGGTACGTTAATTCGTGATTTAAGAGCACAAGGACGCACAGTGATTCAACAATTAACGGGTCAAGTTGGAACGGCTCAAGATTATGGTTGTACCGCTGTTATTATTAAAGATAATCAATCATGGGCTATACGCCCGCGCTAATAAAAAAGACAATCATGACAAAGAATGTAGTGGTCATCGGCACCCAATGGGGCGATGAAGGTAAAGGAAAGCTGGTTGATTTATTAACGGATAAAGCTGATGCTGTAGTGCGCTTTCAAGGCGGTCACAACGCGGGACATACGTTAGTTATTTCAGGTGAAACCACCGTTCTCCATCTCATTCCTTCAGGGGTATTAAGAGCAAATGTTCAATGTCTGATCGGTAATGGCGTGGTGCTATCGCCGGGTGCTTTATTGAAAGAGATTGACGTTCTTGAACAAGCCGGTATTCCGGTTCGGTCGCGTTTGTTAATTAGTGAGGCCTGTCCTTTGATCATGCCAATTCATGTTCGCCTAGACCAAGCACGTGAAGCGGCTAAAGGTAAGCAAGCTATCGGCACGACAGGGCGAGGTATTGGCCCGGCGTATGAAGATAAGGTTGCTCGGCGTGGATTGCGGGCAGGGGATTTGCTTTATCCTGAGGTTTTTGCCCGCAAGTTAAAAGAATTAACGGATTATCACAACTTCATGTTGACGGAGTATTTCCACGAGCCCGCCGTTGATTACCAACACATGTTGGAAGAAACTTTAGTCATGGCCGAAATTATCAAGCCTATGCTAACGGATGTCAGCGAGAAACTTTATGCGCATCAATTGGCAGGTCATCGAGTCTTGTTTGAAGGCGCCCAAGGTGCTTTATTAGATATTGATCATGGGACTTATCCTTTTGTAACGTCATCTAATACCACAGCAGGCGCAGCTGCCTGCGGTACTGGGTTGGGGCCACTGCATTTTGATTATGTATTGGGTATTACTAAAGCCTATTCAACACGGGTGGGTAATGGTCCTTTTCCGACTGAATTAGATAACGACCAGGGCAATCATTTAGGTGTTAAAGGACATGAGTTCGGCGCCACAACCGGTCGTAAAAGACGGTGTGGTTGGTTTGATGCGGTTTCAATGCGTAAATCAGCACAATTAAACAGTTTATCGGGTATTTGCCTGACAAAATTAGATGTTCTCGATGGACTGGAAAACATTGGTATTTGTACGGCTTATCGTATTGACGGACATGAAACGGAAACAGCCCCTTTAGGCGCTGATTTATATGAGAAATGTGAGCCTGTTATCGAGGAAATGCCGGGCTGGACAGAATGTACCTTGGGGATCACAGAATTCGATTTGTTGCCAGAAAATGCCAAGGCGTATATTAAACGCCTAGAAAGTTTGATTGGGGTGCAGATTACGATTATCTCTACGGGACCTGAGCGTAATCAGACGATTGTTTTAGAGCATCCTTTTGGTGACTAATCTACGCATAAGTTTGATGCCACTTTCTTGCCTCAGTACTTCAGATCATAACTGACCTGCCGGGTAATAAGAGTTCAACGATGAACCTGGCGCGTTAGTGTTGGCGTGACGGTAGCTATGAAAATAAAAATAGGCATCAGTAGTTGTTTGCTCGGGCATGAAGTGCGTTATGACGGGGGTCATAAGCGGTCAGTGCTCTGTACGCAAACGCTGTCGGATATTTTTGAATTTGTTCCGGTTTGCCCCGAGGTAGGTATCGGTTTGCCTATACCGCGCCCGACCATTCATCTGGTGGGTGATTCTTCAACAGCACAGGCTGTTATGAGTAGCAATCATACCATTAATTATACGACCAATATTGAGGCGTATGGCCGCCAGAAGGTGCTCGAAAACAGTGCTTGGTCGGGCTATATTTTTATGGAGCAATCACCCAGTTGTGGATTGTTTACGGTAAAAATATACCCACAGGAAAAAGGCTCTGTGATTGAACATGGGCGAGGATTATATGCAAAAGTAATCACCGATAGTCAACCCTTATTACCGGTAGAAGAAGCAAGACGATTAGAGGATTTACAGGTCCGAGAAAGTTTTATGACTCGGGTGTTTGCTTATTCAGATTGGCAACAGTTGCAATCAGAAGGAATAACCCGGCCCTTATTAATTGATTTTCACACGCGTTATAAATACAGCTTAATGGCGCATAGCCCGGGTCAATATTTATGTTTAGAGTCGTTGCTAGAAAATCCTAAAGGCGTCAGCTGGGATGGTCTCGCTCAGCAGTATTTTTCTGGGATGATGAAGTCTTTACAACAGTTAGCTACGCCGGAGACCCATCGGGCGGTATGCTTAGAGATTCAAAGGTCGCTAAAAAATTCTTTAACCGCTGGTGATAACAACAAGCTGACCCAATTAATTGATCAATATAGCAAAAACAAAATCCTATTGGCAGAATTGAAAACGTTTTTAGCGCATCGATTGAAAAACCATCCGATAACGACACCCGCCTATTTTCGATGCTCTATTTAGAGTGCGAATAAGGCGTTATGCTGTGAATGTATATTATTATTTTTTGCATCAACCGAGGGTGGCATCAACGGGGTTTATGTTTTTAGTTGTCGAGCGCCTTAGTTTTCAGAGGGTACCGAGGGGTGGACTGGAATCTCCACAGAGTCACCGCCACGAGCACCTGAAGCTAGGGTGTTAATTCCACTACCTCGATATTGAATGCAGGTCATGAAAAGTGATTGTGAGCTATACAGACTCTTTTTTTTGTGTCAATGTTGACCCATCTTTTAAATATTAAGTCATGATTCAAGTCATATGAAAAGTTTATAAATGAGTAAAAAGAAACCGTCTTTTAATCCAAATATCGACCCCTACGCTCAGCGTGAAGCTCAAAAATATGGGAACCCTATTCCCAGTCGTGAGCTTATTATTGCGTTATTAACTGATCAGGGTAGGCCGCTGACTCAGAAATCCATTCAGAAAGCATTTGCGTTGGTTGAGGACGAGCAAGTTGAAGCGTTGCGGAGACGACTCCGCGCAATGGAACGCGATGGGCAGGTATTGAAAAACAGGAAACAATGTTTTTGTTTGGTGAATAGTCAGGACTTGATCGTGGGGCGTGTCATCGGACATCCAGAAGGTTTTGGCTTTTTAAGACCCGACGATGCAACGGAAGATTTGTATTTTTCACCCCGAGAAATGAAAGCATTAATGCATAATGATCGTGTTGTTGCACAAATTGTTACGATTGATAGGCGTGGGCGTCGAGAGGGAAGTGTCGTTGAGATTTTAGAGCGCCTAACATCTCAAGTCGTAGGCCGTATTATTCTTGATGCCGGTGTTGCTTTTGTAATTCCTAATAATAAAAAAATAAATCAAGATATTATCATCCCCCAATCTGAAATTAATGGTGCTTTACATGAACAGATTGTAGTCGCTGCATTAATCGAGCAACCGAATGGGGGATCATATGGCTCCAGGAATGGAGATCGAAGTCGCCCTGCGGTCTTATGAATTACCGTTTATTTGGCCGGATGCGGTGCTAGATGAAATCAATGATTTAAAAGCAGAAGTGCCGGAATCTGCCAAAATAAATCGTAAGGATCTTCGCAATGTGCCACTGATCACAATTGACGGTGAGGACGCGCGTGATTTTGATGATGCGGTTTATTGTGAGCGCTCAGGGACGGCGTGGAAGTTGTTGGTTGCTATTGCAGATGTTTCATCCTATGTAACGCCTGAGTCGGCGTTAGATAAAGAAGCGAGGAACCGTGGTACCTCAGTCTATTTTCCCGAGCAAGTGATACCGATGCTTCCAGAGATTTTATCTAATGGGTTATGTTCTATTAACCCTGCGGTTGATCGTCTTTGTGTCGTGTGTGAGATGACGATTAGTGATCAAGGTGTGGTGACAGCAACGGACTTTTATGAAGCCGTTATGCGCTCTCATGCCCGGATGACATACACTGAAGTTGCAGCAATCATTAATGAGAAAACGCCTGGGTTGCTTGAAAAATATCAAGATCGCCTTGGAAATCTGGATGACTTATATCAATTGTATACCGCGTTGAGTCAGGTCAGAGAGCAGCGTGGGGCTATGGATTTTGAGAGTCGTGATACGCAAATAATATTTTCTAAGGATAGAAAAATAGAACAGATTATTCCTACGACGCGTAATGATGCGCATCGTATGATCGAAGAATTTATGATTGCTGCAAACATTTCTGCTGCACGTTTTCTTCAAAAACATAATATGCCCAAATTATTACGGGTTCATGAGGGGCCTTCTGTTGAGAAGGTACTTGATTTACGTGTGTTTTTAAATGAACTGGGTCTGTCTTTGGATGGTGGTGCTAAGCCCGAACCAAAAGACTATATGGCATTGATGCGGCAAGTTAAAGGGCGACCCGATGCGCATTTAATTCAGACCGTTATTTTAAGATCGTTGTCGCAAGCCGTTTACAGTGCTGAAGATAAAGGTCATTTCGGTTTGGCGTTAGACGCTTACGGACATTTTACTTCACCGATCAGGCGCTATCCTGATCTTTTGATACACCGGGCCATTAAACATGTTTGTCTCGGGTTGTCTCCGGAAGCCTTTAGTTATAGTTTTCAGGACATGGTTAACTTTGGAGAACATTGTTCGGCAACAGAACGGCGTGCTGACGAAGCAACCCGAGAGGTGGTGAGTTGGCTTAAGTGTGAATATATGATGGATAAAATTGGCCAAGAATTTTCAGGCATTATTTCATCTGTGACATCGTTCGGATTATTTATTGAGCTTAATGAGTTGTATATTGAAGGTCTTGTGCATATTTCAGCATTAGGCAAAGACTTTTATCATTTTGATGCGGTGAGTCATCAACTGACCGGTGAGCAGACGGGTAAGACCTATCGTCTGGGCGATGCGATTAAAGTGGTTCTGTCACGTGTCGATTTAGATGAGAAAAAAATAGATTTCGACTTGACCCAAAAAAGCAATAAGACCAAGAAGTTGAAGGTCAATAAAAAAATGAAGAAGCATAAAAAAAATAAGAAGAGGCTTAAATAGTGAAGTCAACCATCATCGTTGGAATCCATGCGGTTCAATCAGCCTTAGATTATTCTGGTGAAAAAATTCAAGGTGTCTGGATTGATGAAAGTCGCCAAGATAGTAAATTTCAAGCGCTGGTACAGCAATTGGCGCGTCTAGAGGTCCCCTTTCATAAAACAAATAAGAAAACACTGGAACAATTAAGTCAGGGCCGTAATCACCAAGGTGTTTTGGTAGAGGTTGATTTACCCAAGATTAAAACCGAAAAAATGTTGATGGAGGAAATTAAAACATCAACGCAAACCCCTTTTTTTTTAGTCTTAGATCAAGTTCAGGACCCACATAATTTAGGGGCGTGTTTAAGGACAGCAGATGCCGTAGGGATTCAAGGGGTTATTTTGCCGAAGGATAATTCGGCTGGCTTAACGCCCACGGTGTGTAAAGTAGCCTGCGGTGCGGCAGAAACTGTGCCTGTTTACCAGGTGACTAACCTGGCGCGGATTTTACGGTGGATGAAAGAACAAGGTATTTGGGTTATGGGGGCGGCCGGGGAAGCGACTCAAACAGCGTACCAAATTGAATTAACAGGGCCTTTGGCTTTTGTGGTGGGTGCCGAAGGGAAGGGACTTCGGCGATTAACACGGGAGCAGTGTGATGTTTTAGTCAAATTGCCCATGGTTGGGAAAGTAGAAAGTCTTAATCTTTCGGTCGCATCAGGCGTTCTTTTGTATGAGGCATTGCGTCAAAGAGAGATGGCATAAACGATTAGTTTTGTTTTTATTCAAAGCATCGATGCATGGTTTTTAAGCTGCGGGGCTAAACCGCCCTAGGCGGGTTTTTTAATGTGCAGTGAGCGGGCGTGTTATCCTTGAAGATTATCGCTGTAAGGGTCAGTTTTAATTAGGAGTTTTTTTGTATGAGTAAAAAATATCGGTCTGTTTTTTCACCGTCCACGGCACAAGAGCGTAAAGAAAATTTTGAAAGTTATTGGGAATTCACCCAGCGTCATGGGGGTGAGTTGTTTGAAGAGGATAAGGATTTAGCCGTTAAACGCGCTAAATTGAAGGCATTTAAAGATAATCCTGTTCAGCTAAGAACACCTTTAGCTGATCCTGAGGCTTTTTATCGTAATTATGTTGAAATGCAGGATGATCCGGCAACGCTGGATCGCATGACTTTAATGATGACCTGTATGTATAAATTTGCCCGACATGAGTGGGTCGGTATTAAAGGTGCCTGGGATGTGGTGCCTGAGCCGAGTACATCTGGCTGAAGAATTCTGTCATGTTCGTTTGTTTGACGAAATATTGAGAACTTTTGGGCTTGATAAAGTCGAGTGGGTTCCCTTAAGTCCGTGGAAAGAAAAGGTCTATGAGCAATTTCCGAAGTTTCCTGGTTTTTTAATGGATACACCGGCCTTTGTGACTGAGTTGATGGGGGTTACTTTTTATTGTCATTTACATGCCTTGTTTGATGATATTTTGGCGGATGAACCTGAAGTACTTGAACGTGTCAAAGCTTTGCTTGATGAAATTACTATTGATGAAATGGCACATGTCGGGCAGCGACGGAATTTTATAGGACCGATTGGTATTAAAATTTCAGAGGCGTTAGTGAGTCCTTTTTATAAGATGTTTTTCAATGATATGCCTGAGTTTGATCATTTATTTGATGTGCAACAAATGATTAAAGATGGCCAAGAATTTGATTTCAATAATGTTCCAGAACATATGATTGAACGTAGTTGGATTCCTTCTTATTGTAAAGTATAAGTTCTATTTGTCTTAACATGGGCCTTTCAATCGGCTCATGTTTTTTTGTCCATAGACACTCTTTGTCGCCCGAGTCTAATTTTAGTGCAGGCGTGTGTTAGTTTTTTGCCGGGCTGTTAAGGGACAAAAATAATTGAGGTTTTCGGGTTTCTCAATAGTCTAATTAATTTTCTTTGCTATACCGTGCGGTTCTCTGGCCGCACCGTTGGCATTCTACTTTTTCGACGTTATCGCCGGCACTAAACCCAAAGGTCACCTCAAGAACGATATAGTCATGTTCTCCAAGAAAACAGAGGATTTGGCCTAATAATTTAGGGAGTGGTTTCTTTTTTGTGCTCATGGTAATAAGTTTTTTTGATCGATGATATTAAAAATAACGATTTGGGTGCATACGCCAACAGTTTTATCACCGTTACGGTTCATAAGCCACACCTAATTGTTGACCCAGTTGAATTTCATCACCTGCTTTTAAGTTCGATAACCAGTTCATTTGATCTTGGCCAAAAAGGACGATAATAGTTGAACCCATATTGAAGCGGCCCATTTCTTCAGCAAGGTTTAATGTGGGTGGGTTATCAGGGTATTGCCAGCGTCTTATTTCTTTAGCACTTGGGGGCGTGACCACACCGTGCCAGACCGTTTCAATGCTGGATACAAAAATAGCACCTACTTGGATGAGCGCCATCGGACCGGCTTTGGTTTCATAAAGCGTTACCACACGCTCATTTCTGGCAAAAAGATTATGAACCGCTTCAGTAGTGGCGGTATTGACACTAAATAATCGCCCCGGAATATGGATCATTTCTTTTAAGGTACCTGCTACGGGCATATGGAGGCGATGGTAGTCTTTTGGCGATAAATAAATGGTAACGAATTGACCATTCTTAAAGATTTCAGCGAGCGTAGGATCGCCGCCTAATAATGTTTGGGCAGAAAAGTTTTTCCCTTTTGCTTGGATTATTTGGCCCTGATCTATGGTGCCGATTTGGCTAATGGCACCATCAGCGGGACTAATAACGGCATGCGGTTCTGGACAGATCGGTCGCGAACCCGGTTTAAGTGTTCGGGTAAAAAAGTCATTGAAATGGCTGTAAGAGGTCGGGTCTGAATTAATCGCTTCCGCCATATTAACTTGATAGTGTTTAATAATTAATTTGATTGCAAAGTTTTTCCAAGGTTCAACGGTAGACTCAGTGAAAACCTGCATCAATCGTGATAATAAGTGATGGGGTAGCAGGGATTGAACGAAGGCGTTAATTTGTTGTGATAAGGCCATTTTATAAATAAAGAAAGTGGAAGGTTAAATGCAAACAGGTTTAGTTTATTTTTAAGGCAGTGTGATTAAATCATCCGGTTGCCAATCCGGATTGCGGTGCTCGGCGATGACGGTCGTGGAAATGCCACCTCGAACCCAAAATTCAGCATTTACGCGCATAAAGTTAGGCGCAATGGCCGCGACAATATCATTTAATATTTTATTCGTGACGGCTTCATGAAAAGCGCCTTGGTTTCGGTAAGACCAGTAGTAAAGTTTTAATGATTTGAGTTCAATGCAGGCGTGATTAGGAATATATTCAAGGGTGATTGTTGCAAAATCAGGCTGCCCTGTCTTCGGGCATAAGCAGGTGAATTCAGGGGTCTCAATACGGATGGTGTAGTTTCGTCCCGGTTGTGGATTATCAAAGGATTCAAGATTTTGAGTCGGTTTTGTTGTCATGTCGTCAATTGAGCAAGGGAATTGATTATAAGAGGTGAATGTTCTATAGTTAGTGGTCAGAAAATGATCGTCTCGGACCTTTTTTACCGGTTTTTATCGTAAAATCAAAAGCGTTCATACAGCTAAAAGCACACTTTAAAATAGGGATATTCTACCAGTAATGCGACTGGAAAAAATCAAACTTTCAGGCTTTAAATCATTTGTTGATCCAACTACGGTTCATTTGACCAGCAATCTTATTGGGATTGTCGGTCCTAATGGGTGTGGTAAATCAAATATTATTGATGCTGTACGTTGGGTCATGGGCGAAAGTTCAGCTAAACATCTGCGCGGGGGTAGTATGGTAGATGTTATCTTTAACGGTTCAGCCACACGTCAACCGGTAAGCCATGCGTCGGTGGAATTGTTTTTTGATAACCATGACGGTGAATTAGGCGGTGTTTACGCACAATACGCACAGATTTCAGTAAAGCGTCAGCTTAATCGTGAGGGTCAGTCGGTTTATTTCCTAAACAACTTACGGTGCCGTCGTCGAGATATTGTTGATATTTTCTTAGGAACAGGGTTAGGTGCCCGAAGTTATGCCATTATTGAGCAAGGTACTATTTCCAAAATGGTTGAATCAAAGCCTGAGGAATTAAGAGAACATATAGAAGAAGCCGCAGGGATCTCAAAGTATAAAGAAAGACGCCATGAAGCTGAAATCAGGATCCGTCATACGCGTGAAAATCTTGATCGATTGAACGATATTCGTACTGAGGTGGAAAAGCAACTAAGACGCTTGAAATCTCAGGCTAAAAAAGCAGAAACATTCAAGCAGTTAAAGCAAGAAGAGCGNNTATGAAAATAAAATTAAGCAAATAGCCGAAACACATAATAAGTCATCGGTACAACAAATAGAATTAAAGGCAACGATTACAACGACACAGGCGTTACTTAGCAAGCACCGTGAATCGTTAACGCAACAACAGGAGCATTATTATCAGTCGGTTGCTCAGTTTGATCAATTGGCTCAGAAGATTGATCATGTGAGTCAAAATAATGAGCGATTACAACTTGAAATCACGCGCTTAAGAGGGCAAGAAAAGAATGTAGTCATTGAAATTGCTGCCGATAAGCAGCAGCTTCAAAAGTGTCTTGATGAAAGCAGTGCCGCAAAAGCTGACTATCAACGGGCTGCTGAAAAAGAATTGCAACTTTCAACGCATGCGCAAGAGGCCTTGGCCAGACAACAACAATGGCAAGATGAGTGGGGGACGTTTAGTGACCGCTATGGAACAGTAAAAGGGCAGATTGAAGTTCAGCAGTCCAAAGTCATTCAATTTGAACGCCAGCATACCCAAACGCAGCACCAATTAATCCAGTTACAAAATGAAAAAAAAGAGCTGTCAGATACCACGATACAGTTTGAAATTGAAGCGTTGGGACAGTCCATTGAGGGGATTAGTTCAAAGCAGGCAGAGTTTCGCCAGCAATTAGAGCAGCAAGTAGAAGAGATCACGCAATGTCGTCAACAGGTAAAAAATAATCGTGATGCACTCAATGTTCTGAATGCTCAAGAGCATGCTTTGAATGGAAAAATTGAATCGTTAATACTGTTGCAACAACATTCAATGGGGAAAAAGAATAAAAAATTGGTGCAGTGGTTGCAATCGCATGCATTGATGAATGAAAAACGGTTGGCTGAGATGATCGAAGTTGATCAGGGTTGGGAGTTAGCTGTGGAGATGGTCTTGACTCGTTGTCTAGATGCAATTTATGTTGATGATTTAGACCATTATGTCGATGCATTGGAGTCCTTAGAGGATGAAACACTAACGCTTTTTACCGGTTCGTTTGAGGGTCGACATCAGAGTGAAATCCCGTTGCCGTTATTGATCGATAAAATCCGAGTGCCCAAAGGCGCCGCCGTGTTTTTGGAGGACATTTATTGTGCTGATACGTTGAGAGATGCTTTCAATCAGATGGGGAATTTATCTCAGCATGAGTCTATCATCACGCCTAAAGGCATTTGGCTAGGAAATGGATGGGTAAAGTTAACGCAGAGTAATAGCCCACAACAGGGCATATTACAGCGAGAGAAAGAATTAAGGGCGTTGAAGCAAGAGCAGTCGCTTTTGGACGCAACGCTACGGGAACAGGAAAACTCTTTAGCTTCATTTGAGAATCGCTTGAAGCATGCAGAAGAGCAGCGCGAATTTTTTCAGCAAAAAGATAAACTTATCGCGGAGGAGTTGACCGCAAGAAGTGCTGAATTCAGTGCAAGTTCTGCGCGATTAGAACAACAGAGTCGTCGGTTGGAGCAGGTTCTGCGTGATATTGATGTTATGACACGGCAATTGGCAGATGTGGATTTAGCTATAAAACACTCGAATGAAGAAAAAGTTCAAGCGGTTGGGTTAATGGCGGGGTTAGAGATAGAAAAACAAGATTTGGGTCTTCAGAAAGATAGACTTCAGGATAAGTGGCAACAGGCCAATCAGCAATCTGTGCAGGCAAAACAAATCGTTGTAGAGTTACAGGGGCGCATTGAATCGTTACAAAACACACAGAATTTAATTCAAAAACAAATTGATCGATTGTCAGAAATGTCGAAACAGGATGATGATCGGCTGCTAGAACTTGAAGATAAATATAAGGCCTCTATTGGACCTTTAAGCCATGATAAAAGCACATTAGCGGAACTGGATTCTAAAAAGAAACAAGACCATGTGACGGTTCAGAATATGACCGACCAGTTGCAAGAAATGGAATCGATGTTGCATAAACATGTCGGTGACGAAGATCGACTTGATCAACAAATAAATGGTTTTAAAGAAGAATTGAATAGGCATCGATTACTCCAAGAAGAAAGTAAAATAAGGCAAAAAACAGTTGATGAGCAATTGGCAGAATTAAATGCGTCGGTGACAGCGATTATTAAAATTTGTCCGGAAGATGCTGAGGAGCATTCATGGAAACGCAAATTGGATGACTTAGTCAGTGCCATTGAGAAGTTGGGCGCGATTAATTTAACGGCAATAGAGGAGTTTGATGCTGAGCAGCAACGGATGAATTTTTTGAACGAGCAGTATGCTGATCTAGACGAGGCGATGGATAAGCTCGAGCAAGCGATTCACAAAATTGATCAGGAAACACAAATTTGTTTTAAAGAAACATTCGATGCTATAAATTTAGGCCTTCAGAAAAAATTTGAAAAGTTATTTAGTGGTGGTCGCGCCTATCTTGAATTAACAGAGGGTGATGCATTGGAGGCGGGCGTTAATATTGTGGCTCAACCACCCGGCAAGAAAACGCGATCAATTCACTTGTTATCTGGTGGAGAAAAAGCGTTAACAGCTGTGGCGTTGGTGTTTTCCTTTTTTGATTTGAATCCAGCACCATTTTGTATGCTAGATGAGGTCGATGCGCCATTGGATGATACTAATGTGGCCCGGTTTTCAAAATTAGTTGAGGAAATGTCAGAGAATGTGCAGCTGGTGTTTATTTCGCATAATAAAGCAACAATGGAAATTGCAAAGCAATTAGCGGGTGTTACGATGAGAGAGTCGGGCGTTTCTCGAATGGTTTCTGTAGATATTGATGAAGCATTAGACTTGGTGGAAAGTTAATGGATAAAGAAGTGCTAAGAATGGTGATAATTGGGTTGGG
>LWDU01041140.1_pt1 | contig 16248 bp, 10 predicted proteins | sample 727161 | NCBI WGS metagenome assembly LWDU01 (sample SAMN04566230, study PRJNA314399) | hydrothermal vent metagenome | isolation source: deep sea hydrothermal plume seawater | place: Mexico: Gulf of California, Guaymas Basin | collected 2004-07-11 | reverse complement strand
TATTTCTTTTATGATATTGAAGTAAAACAATCTTCTCAACCAACTAACTACTCTATATGTGATGGTGAAAGTATTACAGTTGCTGGAAATGTATATAATACAACAGGATTATACACTGACAGTTTAACTTCCTCTATTGGATGTGATAGTCTAGTATTTACCAATCTAGTAGTTCATCCAAATACTTCTTATACAAACAATCAGATAATTTGTAGCGGCGAAACATACTTGATTGGAGGTAATATTTATGATTCAACCGGTGTATATACAGACTCTTTATATACACAATATGGATGTGATAGTATTGTTACAACAATACTTGTTGTTAATTCCCTTACAGGTGGTAGTGGAGTAAATCTACAAACTATTTGTTTTGGTGATAGTGTTTCTGTGGGGTCCAATATTTATTTCAATGCTGGGGTTTTCTCAGATACGTTAATTTCTTCAAACGGCTGTGATAGTGTAGTAACTACTTATCTAGATGTAATATCTGCTAATTATTCAACTTATAATTTTGGATTACTGGATACATTAGCGGCTTCAGGAGAGTTTAGTGATTATGATGGCTATTTAATTTTAGATGCTACTATAGCTAGTATTATTAAATCTGCAAATGTTTATTCTGACGATACTAACTCTGTTACCTTTGAGTTAAGAGATAATAGCGGTGTTGTTTTAGATGATGTTACACATATAGTATATCCTGGAATCCAGAATCTAATATTTGATTTTGTATTACCTGCAGGTAATGATTTCCAATTAGGGGTAGATGCAAGTAGTGGTAATATTGGATTATATAGAAGTAATGCATCAATACCATACCCATTTGATTTAGGAACTGTTAGTATTACTGGTTCCAATGCAGGAAATCAGTATTATTACTATTATTATGATATTGAAATTATGCCTTTGGCCACTTACAATGCGTATAGTATTTGTGAAGGTGATAGCATAGCTGTAGGTGCTAATGTGTATGATACAACAGGAAATTATACTGATTATTTTGTAGCGAGCAATAATTGTGACAGTGTGGTATATACGGTGTTGGAAGTTTACCAAACACCAAGTATAACGATTGGATCTATGCCAAACCCACCAGAGATTTGTTTAGGCGATTCTTTAGTAATTGAGGTAACCCAAGGTTTTATTAATTATTGGTGGAATACAGGAAATCCTGCTGATCAGGATGAAGATAGAGTAGTTGTGTTTCCTACTGAAGATTTTACTTATGTAGTTGAAGTTTTAGATAGTAATGGTTGTGAGGCAAGAGCAGAGATATTTGTAGAGGTTGATTCGTGTATTTTAGGGGTAGATGAATTAAGCTTTGAAGAAGGATTACAGGTATATCCAAACCCAGCTAGTGAGAAGCTTACTATTGATTTTACAGGAAATACTACAAGTATAAAGGTATATAATATGCTTGGGGAGTTGATGATTGAAAAATATATTTCGGAAGGACAAAGTAGTGTTCAGTTATTTGTAAAAGAATGGAAGGGAGCTATGTATAGCATACAATTGTATAGGGAAAACGGAACAATTACACATAAAGTGTTTACGGTAGTGAGGTAAGCTAATTAAAAAGTGTACGAAATGCTATTTATCAACTGGTAATCTGTTTCAGGAATTCCTTCTTCTGGAAAACTATCGTAATTAAATATGCTATTTATACTTAATGCAAAGTGAGAATAGAGGGATATCCTTAATGATAGATTTGTTTGCCATCTGAAATCACCAACCGCCTCAATATTTGGTTGATAAAGATTGGAGGTAGTCAAACTTACATTTTTATTTAATTTAAACAGAAGATCAAAGTTTCCACTCATCCTGTTTTGTAATTTTTCTTCCCCTTTCAACGGAATATTTTTTTCCCTGATGGCCGAAACACCAAATCCAATTTTTTTATCGTCTTTATCTGTAAGGTTATAAGTAATTCCCAATCCAGTACCATATCTGTGTTTTATAGATCTACTAATATCGTAAGTATGATTTAAGGTGAAATTTATATCGATTTTTTTTAAGTTTAATGCATATTTAAAATCCTGCATTCCTTTATTTAATAATTCTGATTCTCCAGTTTTACTAATAAATGCAATATTATTTCCAAAACTTAAAGAAGATTTTCCTTTTTGATATTTTAATAGAGATATATTATTAAACTGAAAAGTAGTTTCTGTATTTTTTGTAAAATTTAAACCCAAATCAAAATTACCAGTTAAACTATCTTTAGGTAAAGGATTGGAGGAGTAAAGAAATATACTTTTAAAAACAAAAAAAAAGAATATAGTTTTTTTAATCATCAGATAAAGAAGATATTTTATCTGATAGAATTTCAATTTTTACTTTGGCATCTGCCATTTTATTTTTCTCATTGGCTATCACTTGTTCAGGGGCATTATTTACAAAGTGTTCATTGCTCAATTTCCCTGCAACAGATTTCAAAAAGCCTTGGGTGTAATCCAATTCTTTTTGTAGTTTTTTAATTTCTACCGCCACATCAATAGTATCGCTTAATGGAATAAAATATTCATTTGCTTTTACCATAAAACTAAATGCGCCATTTGGTTTTTCTTCAGTAGTATCTATAGCTGAAAGGTTTCCTAATTTGGCAATAATTGCATTTAAATTATTTTCTGCCTTTTGATTATCTATCACTAATAATTCTAATACTTCCTTATGCGCAATATTCTGCTCTTTTCTTATGGTTCTTATACCTGCTACTACTTCAGTTGAGTTTTCAAAATCAGCCAACAAACTTTCATCAACAGTTTCTGCTTTTGGCCAATTAGAAACAATAATATCATCTTCTCTTTCTTTTATTAAGTGCCATATTTCTTCCGAAAGGAAGGGCATAAAAGGATGTAATAGTTTTAATATTTTTTCAAGTTGCTCAATTGTTTTATTATAGGTAACTAAATCAATTGGACTTCCGTAATTGGGTTTTATCATCTCCAAATACCATGAGCAGAAATCATCCCAAACTAATTTATAGGTTGCCATTAAAGCTTCTGAAATTCTATATTTCGAGTAAGACTCATCAATTTCAGTTATCCTTTTATTTATCTTGCTTTCAAACCAATCAATAGCTTGCTTAGCAGATTCTGGCTGCTCACATTCATCTACTTTCCATCCTTTGATCAACCGGAAGGCATTCCATATTTTATTTGAGAAATTACGTCCTTGTTCACACAAGCCTTCATCAAAAGGCAGGTCATTTCCAGCAGGTGCGCACAATAACATTCCCACTCTTACTCCATCAGCACCATATTTTTCAATTAATTCGATAGGGTCAGGAGAATTTCCAAGAGATTTACTCATTTTTCTTCCTTGCTCATCTCTTACCAAACCTGTTAGGTATACATCTTTAAATGGTAACTCTTTTCTATATTCATAGCCTGCCATGATCATTCTGGCTACCCAAAAAAAGAGAATATCTGGACCAGTAATTAAGTCATTTGTTGGGTAATAGTAATTTATTTCTTTATTCTTGGGATTTCTAATTCCATCAAAGACAGATATAGGCCATAGCCATGAGGAGAACCATGTATCTAAGACGTCTTCATCTTGTCGTAAATCCGCCATAGTTATGCTTGGCTTTTCAGCTTGTGCTAATGTAAGAGCTTCTTCTTTGCTTTCAGCCACAACATATTTATAGCCATCATAAAAATAAGCTGGGATTTGCTGTCCCCACCATAATTGGCGTGACACACACCAATCCTTGATGTTTTCCATCCAGTGACGGTAAGTGTTTTTAAACTTTTCAGGATGAAACTGAATATCATTATTTATCACATGCTCCAAAGCAGGTTCTGAAAATTCTTCCATTTTGCAGAACCATTGCATGGAAAGTTTAGGTTCAATTATCGTATCTGTTCTTTCTGAAAAACTAACTTTATTTTGGTATTCTTCTGTTTTTACTAAATAACCTTTTGCTTGTAAATCGATAGCAATTTCCTCTCTTGCTTCAAATCTATCTTTTCCAATATACAGGCAAGCAGCTTTACTCAAAGTTCCATCATCATTCAAAATGTCAATGATTTCTAATCCGTGTTTATCACCAATTGTATAATCGTTAATATCGTGTGCTGGAGTAATTTTAAGAGCCCCTGTACCAAATTCCATATCAACATACTCATCAAATATGATAGGGATTACTCTATCCACTAATGGTATAATTGCTTTTAGTCCTTTTAAGTGTGTATATCGAGTATCGTTTGGGTTTACACAGATTGCAGAATCGCCTAAAATAGTTTCTGGTCTGGTAGTTGCAATGGTTAGTTTTTCATGACTACCTTCAATGTTGTAGGCAATATGGTATAATTTGGAAGTTACTTCTTTGTGGATTACTTCTTCATCCGAAAGAGCTGTTTGAGCAGATGGATCCCAATTTACCATACGAACTCCTCTGTAAATCAGTCCTTTTTTATGCAAATCTACAAACACTTTGATAACAGACTCACTCAAGTCATCATCCATAGTAAATTTGGTGCGTTCCCAGTCGCAAGAAGCTCCTAATTTCTTCAATTGCTCTAAGATGATTCCGCCATGTTCTTCTTTCCACTGCCAAGCATGAGCTAAAAATTCTTTTCTAGTTAAATCATTTTTTTCTATTCCTTCATTTTTAAGTTTTTGTACAACTTTGGCTTCAGTTGCAATAGAGGCATGATCAGTACCGGGTACCCAACAGGCATTGAATCCCATCATACGCGCACGCCTTACCATCACATCTTGCAATGTATTGTTAAGCATATGACCCATGTGCAAAACTCCTGTAATATTTGGTGGAGGAATAACAATGGTATAAGCTTCTCTTTCATCTGGAGTGGAGTGGAAATATCCTTTTTCCATCCAATGCGCGTACCATTTGTCTTCAGTAATTAGAGGGTTGTATGTTTTGGGGATGTTCATTTAATAGTGTTTTTATAGTTTACAAATTTATAAAATCTATTGTTTTGAGGAATTTATAGAATATCTTATTTGCCTAAAGAAAATATTTTGTTAAATTTGCCGTTCATTATTTGATAAATAACAAAAAAACAAACCAATAAAAATGAAAAAATTATTTTTATCCTTAGCTCTTATTGTTGGATTTACAGTTGTAAACGCACAAGATGTAAAAACTGTGGATGTAACACAAGCTGAGAAAGCTGTTAATGCAACTATAGATTTTGAGTCGAAAGTAGTAGATTACGGAACGATTGAGCACAATGCTAATGGGGTTAGAAAATTTGTATTTAAAAATAATGGAACGGAGCCATTAATTATTAAAAATGCAAAAGGAAGTTGTGGTTGTACAGTGCCAACATGGCCAAAAGAACCAATTGCTCCTGGAGTAATTGCTGAAATTGGCGTAAAATATGCAACTAACAGAATTGGTAAATTTACTAAAACAATTACTTTAACCACTAATGCCGACAAGAGACCAGTTATCCTGACTATTAAAGGAGTGGTAAACCCTCCTGTAAAAGAAGAAACTGCTCCTGAAAGAAAAACAGAAGGATCTCCTTTAGAAAAAAAATAATATAATTCAAAAAATATTACAGGATTTATGCCTCCAATTTTTGGGGGTGTTTTTTATTGAAAATCTCCAACTATGCCAAAAATTTCAAATAAAGGAATAACTATGCCAGAATCACCAATGAGAAAGCTGGTGCCATTTGCTGAAATTGCCTCAAAAGCAGGGAAAAATATATATCATTTAAATATCGGTCAACCTGATATTAAAACTCCGGAGTTGGCCCTAGAAGCTATACATAGCTTTAAAGATGAAGTGATAGAATATTCTCATTCTGCAGGTTTTAAGAGCTACAGAAAAGGCTTGGCAAATTATTATCAGAATATTGGTATTACTATTAATTATAATAATTTAATAGTTACAACTGGAGGTTCGGAGGCTCTTTTGTTTGCTTTAAATTCGTGTTTGGATAATGGGGATGAAATTATAATCCCTGAACCTTTTTATGCAAATTATAATGGATTTTCCACTTCAGCAGGAGTGATAGTAAAATCAATCGCTACATCAATAGATGATGGTTTTGCTTTACCTGAAATTGCAGAATTTGAGAAATTAATTACACCAAAAACTAAGGCAATTCTTATTTGTAACCCTGGAAACCCAACAGGATATTTATACTCCAAACATGAACTTGAAACTTTGAGAGAAATTGTTATTAAACATGATTTATTTTTGATTGCTGATGAGGTGTATCGTGAGTTTGTTTATGATGGGGAGATTCATCATTCAGTTTTAAAATTGGAAGGGGTGGAGCAACATGCTATTGTGATTGATTCTACTTCTAAAAGATACAGTATGTGTGGCGTCAGAGTAGGTTGTATTGTGTCCAAAAACAAGGAATTAATAGCTACTGCTATGAAGTTTGCACAAGCAAGATTATCTCCTCCGACACTTGGACAAATTGCAGGTGAAGCAGCCTTAAAAACCGACGCGTCTTATTTTAAAGAAGTAAGTGCTGAATATGTTAGCAGAAGAGATGTATTAGTAGAGGGTGTCAATAAAATTGAAGGAGTGATTTGCCCAAAACCTAAGGGTGCTTTTTATGCTATTGCTCAGTTACCAGTTGATGATGCTGAAAAATTTGCTCAGTGGTTGCTAGAGGATTTTGATTTGAATGGAGAAACGGTAATGCTAGCTCCTGCAACAGGTTTTTATTCAACACCAAATAAAGGGACAAACCAAGTAAGAATTGCTTATGTTTTAAATAAGGAATCTTTACAAAAAGCTATTGCTTGCTTGGATGCTGCTCTTAAGATTTATCCTGGCCGGACTATCCAATAGAATTAGTAAGTAAAATTTAATAAATAAGATACTTTTTCCTAATTTTCTTAAAATTGGTTAAATCATTTTCCCAAGTTGCTTTTATTTCCTTAGCGGTTTTCCCGTCAATAATCAGCAATCTTAGTTTGTCATTTCCAGCTAATTTATCAAAAAAAGAATTGAAAAATTTATCTTTCTTTTCACATTCATTATAAGTAGCAATTAGCCAATTTAAGTTAATGGCAGTTAAATAGTTTTCCTGAAACCTAAGATCAGTTCCAAAGCAAAGCATGTTTTCATGTTTTGGTTGTTTGCTCCCGTCCCCACTTTTAGGTGTAAAGGAATAGTTGCTTTCTAAGTAAGGTGATCCAAAATGCTGAAAAGGATATTCTGTGCCTCTACCTACACTTATATTGGTTCCTTCAAACAAACACAAACTAGGGTACAAATTTACAGCCCTAGCATTAGGTAGGTTAGGGGAGGGTTTTATAGGTAAATCGTAACTCATATCATGCGTGTAATTTTCCATTTCTATTATAGTCAAATCACAATTTCCAGCAATCCACTTTTCGCCCGTTATCATTTTTGCATATTCACCCATAGTCATACCATGCACAATCGGTATAGGATGCATCCCTACAAAGGATTTGAATTTTTCTCCTCTTATCGGTCCATCTACATAATGTCCATTTGGGTTAGGTCTGTCCAAAACGATTAAAGGAATACCTGATTCTGCTGCCGCTTCCATCACATAATGTAGTGTGGATATATAAGTATAAAACCTAGCGCCCACATCCTGTATATCAAATAGTAAAACATCAATTTCTTCTAATTGTTTTTTTTGAGGTCTTCTATTCTTTCCATAAAGCGAAATGATCGGAATACCCGTTTTACTATCTATTATATTTTTCACTTTTTCACCTGCATCTGCATTTCCTCTAAAACCATGCTCAGGAGAAAATACTTTTACGATATCAATACCTAAAGAGAGTAAACTATCTACTAAGTGGGTATTTTTAATCATAGAAGTTTGATTGCCTACAATTCCTACTTTTTTATCTTTTAAGTAAGTTAAGTAACTGTCAGTGCGTTCAGCTCCTACAACAATTTTTTGTGCTTGTGCATCAAAAAAAAGTAGAACTAAACTTATACAAATTATTTGTTTTATTTTTGCCATCAAGATGAATGTAGAATATTTTATAGCCAAACGATTATTTACTGCAAAGGAAAAAAATAATACGCATACTCAACCTATTTTGCGCATTGCAATTTTAGCAATTGCACTTTCGGTGGCAGTTATGTTGCTTTCTATCACTATGCTTACTGGTTTTAAAAATGAGATTTCTAGCAAAATTATTGGTTTTGGTTCGCATATCATTATTACTAATTTTACAGATAATCACTCCTATGAAAGCGAGCCAATAAGTATTCATCAGGATTTTTATCCCAGCATCACTAGCCAAGATGGAATAAAACATATTAGTGTTTTTGCAAGTAAAGCTGGGATTGTAAAAACTAAGGATGAAATATTAGGAGTAGTGCTTAAAGGGGTAGCTGCTGATTATGATTGGAATTTCTTTCAGAAAAACTTAATAGCTGGAAAAGTATTTAGCTTGAATGATAGCGCTAAAAGCAATTCTGTTTTAATTTCTGAAAGCATTTCCAAAACCTTAAAATTAGGTGTGGATGATGATTTGGTGATGTATTTTGTACAAGATCCTCCAAGGGTAAGAAAATTTAAAATTACCGGAATTTACAACACAGCATTGGTTGAATTTGACAAGTTATTTGTATTGGGCGATATTAAGCATATTCAAGCTTTAAATTCTTGGGAAAATAATGAAGTCGGAGGCTTTGAAATTACGATTGATAATTTTGATGAATTGGACAAAATTACGACTAATATATATGAAAAAATTCCGTATAATTTGAATGCTCAAAGCATCAGGGAAAAAACACCACAACTATTTGATTGGTTGGATTTGCAGGATATAAATGTACGCGTAATTTTAATCTTAATGCTTATTGTTGGCGGGATTAATATGATTACAGCTTTACTTATTCTTATTTTGGAGCGCACCCGATTGATAGGAATACTAAAAGCCTTAGGTACTAGAAATTGGAGTATAAGAAGAGTGTTTTTGTACAGTGCCGTACACTTGACACTACAAGGGCTGTTATTAGGAAATACCATTGGTTTAGGTTTTGCATTTTTACAGAAAAAATTTTCAATTATCAGTTTGGATCCTGAAACTTATTACATGAACACTGTACCGATATATTTTGATTTTACACACATCTTATTGCTAAATGTCATCATCATTATAATTTGTTATTTAATCTTAATTATTCCTTCTATTATTATTACAAAAATCACACCAATAAAAGCAATTCGCTTTGAGTAATTTTAATAATTTTGCACAACAATTTATATAGATGAAATATTTCAAAAATATTATAGAGACTATTGGCGATACTCCTTTAGTAAAACTAAATAAGATAGTAGATACTGATGCTTTGGTTTTAGCTAAAGTAGAAACATTTAATCCGGGTCATTCAATAAAAGACAGAATGGCACTAAAAATGATTGAAGATGCAGAAAGGGAAGGAAAATTAAAGCCAGGCGGTACAATTATTGAAGGTACTTCAGGTAATACTGGAATGGGATTAGCGCTAGTTGCAATTCAAAAGGGTTATAAATGTATTTTTGTAATGGCCGATAAGCAATCTAAGGAAAAGATGGATATATTAAGAGCTGTTGGCGCTCAAGTAGTTGTTTGTCCTACTGATGTCCCTCCAGAGAGTAAATTATCTTATTATTCTGTCGCAAAACGATTAACTAAAGAAACTCCAAACTCTTGGTATGTAAATCAGTATGACAACCCTTCTAATGTAAAGGCGCACTATGAGAGTACAGGGCCTGAAATATGGAAACAAACAAATGGTAAGGTAACGCATTTAGTAGTGGGTGTTGGTACTGGTGGTACTATTTCAGGATGTGCAAAATATTTAAAAGAGCAAAACCCTAATGTTAAGGTGTGGGGAATTGATACTTACGGTTCTGTTTTTAAGAAATATCATGAGACTGGAGAGTTTGATAAAAACGAGATTTATCCTTATATTACAGAAGGTATTGGGGAGGATATTATACCTGAAAATGTTGATTTTAGCTTGATAGATCATTTTGAGAAAGTAAATGATAAAGATGGAGCTATTATGGCAAGGAGATTATCACGTGAAGAAGGTATTTTAGTTGGTTACTCAGCAGGTAGTGCGGTTGCTGGGATCAATCAATTGAAAAATAACTTTACTAAAAAAGATGTAGTAGTTGTTATTTTCCATGATCATGGAACGCGTTATGTAGGTAAACTATTTAATGATGATTGGATGAAAGATCAAGGCTTCTTATAAGCCCTTAAAAAGTTATTAACTTCTTAAAAAGTCAGCTCAAATCTAAAGAGCTGACTTTTTTGTTTTTCTAAATTTACGTTTTTTATTTAAAAGTAGTAAAACGATTCTATGTATTTGATATTCGACACGGAAACCACGGGCTTACCCCAAAATTGGAAAGCACCTTTAACTGATTTTAACAATTGGCCAAGGTGTGTGCAGTTGGCATGGCAAGTACATGATATTAAAGGGAAGATGATAGAAGTAAAAAACTACATCATTAAGCCTGAAGGATATGACATTCCTTTCAATGCAGAAAAGATACATGGAATTTCTACTGATCGTGCTAACAAGCAAGGAATTCCACTGAATGAGGTACTGGTAGAATTTGTAAAAGATGTAGAAAAGTGTAAATTTGTTATTGGGCATAATGTCTCTTTTGATAATAGCATAGTAGGTTGTGAATTATTAAGGAAAGATATGCTGAATATTCTAGCTGATTTTCCGGCTTTAGACACAAAAGATGATGCCACTAATTTCTGTGCAATTCCTGGAGGTAGAGGCGGAAAATTCAAATGGCCAAAACTAACTGAATTGCATGTTAAGCTTTTTGGAGATGCATTTTCTGAGGCTCATAATGCCTCTGCTGATGTAGAAGCAACTGCTAGGTGTTTCTTGGAGTTAATTCGGTTGGAAATTATTCCTTTTTCAAAAGCAGGAATGTCAGATGATGAGTTTAATAATTATAAAACTATAAATCCTAGTGCTTTTGAATTGATTGGCTTAAATATTGAGCCCTATAGTCCAATTGACACTTCTGTTGTAGAGGAAGATATAATTGTAAGTGCAGAAGAAAGTGAAAAAGAAGTAATTTCAGATTCTCCTTTCGCACATCTTCATGTGCATTCACAGTTTTCAATTTTACAAGCTACAATTGATGTAAAAGATGCAGTAAACAAGGCAGCTGAAATGGGAATGCCAGCAGTAGGCCTTACGGATCATACAAATATGTTTGGGGCCTATAAGTTTATTGACACAGTACTTAAACATCCTATAAATGCGAATTTGGAAAAAGGGCAAAGCCCTCCTTTAAAAGCAGTATTAGGTTGTGAATTGAACATCTGTAAAAACCATGCTGATAAAACAGTAAAGGACTATGGTGCACAGATTCCTTTCTTGTGTAAAAATAAAAATGGATTTCATAATTTGGCAAGACTTTCTTCTTTAGGAAATGTAGAGGGTTTCTATTATGTACCTAGGGTGGATAAGGATTTAATTATTGAATATAAAGAGGATTTAATTGCCTTAACGGGTAGTACTTATGGATCCATCCCAAATTTAATTTTGAATGTTGGTGAAGCTCAAGCTGAAGAAGAGTTTAAATGGTGGCATGAAACTTTTAGGGATGATTTTTATGTGGAAATTAATCGACATAAACTAGATGAAGAACGTCATGTAAATAAAATTTTAATTGCTTTTGCACGCAAGTATGATGTGAAAATTATTGCATCCAATAATGTGTATTACTTGGAAAGGGAAGATTCTAATGCACATGATATTTTGCTTTGCGTGAAAGATGGAGAGCAGCAAGGAACACCAAAAGGAAGCGGGAGAGGTTATCGTTATGGCTTTCCAAATGATGAGTTTTATTTCAAATCTTCTAATGAAATGCAAGAATTATTTGCTGATTTACCTGAGGCAATTGATAATATTACGCATTTAATTGATAAAATAGAAGCCTACACTTTAGCGCGTGAAGTGCTGTTGCCTAAGTTTGATATTCCACAGGAATTTATTGATGAGCAAGATAAAGTTGATGGTGGTAAAAGAGGAGAGAATGCGTATTTGAAACACCTTACTTATGAGGGGGCAAAGGAACGTTATGTTGAAATTACAGACGAGATTAAAGAGCGTATTGATTTTGAACTCAAAGTAATTGAAAACTCAGGTTATCCTGGGTATTTTCTGATTGTTCAGGATTTTATAAAACAGGCCCGTAAAATGGATGTTTCTGTAGGACCCGGTAGGGGTTCAGCTGCAGGGTCGGTAGTGGCCTATTGCACTACTATCACTAATGTTGACCCTATTAAATACGACCTACTTTTTGAGCGTTTCTTGAATCCTGAGCGCGTGTCCTTACCTGATATTGATATTGATTTTGATGATGAGGGTAGGGGGCGAATTATTGATTGGGTAGTGAATAAATATGGAAAGGAAAATGTAGCTCAAATTATTACCCATGGTACTATGGCGGCAAAATCCTCTATTCGCGATACAGCTAGAGTGTTGGATTTACCTCTTTTTGAAGCTGATAGAGTTGCAAAATTGGTGCCTGATTTAACTTCCTTGAATAAAATTTTCTCTTGGGATGAAAAAACCTTAAAGGATAAACTAAAAGGAGATCAGGTGGCTAATGCAAAAGCCTTAATTGTACTTTCTGAAGGAGCTGATTTAACTGCAGAAACAATTAACCTGGCACGAAAACTAGAGGGTAACGTAAGAAATACAGGGACGCATGCTTGTGGGGTAATTATTACACCCGAACCTTTAATGGGATTAATTCCTATGACTAGAGCAAAAGATTCTGAGCTGATGGTTACTCAGTTTGACAATAGTGTGGTGGAAGATGCTGGGCTTTTAAAAATGGATTTCTTGGGTTTACGAAATCTTACTATTATAAAAGATTGTTTAAAGATTATTAAAAAACTTCATGGTACAGAAATTGATATTGACACCATTCCTTTGGATGATTTAGAGACTTTTGAGATTTTTCAAAAAGGAGAAACCTCTGGTATTTTCCAATTTTCTTCTGATGGAATGAAAGCACACCTTAAACACCTTAAGCCCGATAAGTTTGATGATTTAATTGCTATGAATGCTTTATATCGTCCAGGACCTATGGAGTACATTCCTAATTACATAAAGCGTAAGCATGGATTAGAGGAGATTGAGTACGATTTACCAGAAATGGAAGAGTTTTTATCAGGGACTTATGGGATTACAGTTTATCAGGAGCAAGTAATGTTACTTTCTCAAAAATTAGCAGGCTTCTCTAAAGGGAATGCCGATATGCTAAGAAAGGGAATGGGTAAAAAAATTAAGGATGTGCTAGATAAATTGAAACCTAAGTTTTTTGAAGGTTGTGAGGCAAATGGTTTTGATGTGAATACAGTAGAAAAAATCTGGACAGATTGGGAGGCATTTGCTTCTTATGCTTTTAATAAATCTCACTCCACTTGTTATGCATTAATTGCTTATCAAACCGCTTATTTAAAGGCGCATTATCCTTCTGAATTAATGGCATCACTGCTTACCAATCATATGCGTGATATTAAAGATATTACTTACTATATGGAAGAATGTAAGCGTATGGGTGTTTCTGTTTTAGGCCCTGATGTAAATGAGAGTTTTTACAAGTTTGCAGTAAATAATAAAGGAGAGATTCGTTTTGGTTTAGGGGCTGTAAAAGGAATTGGAGAAGGTGCTGTTGAATCAATCGTTGAAAGCAGAAAAGAAGGTGGGAATTATTTGGGATTTGATGATTTTGTAAAGCGTGTTGATTCGCGCTCAGCCAATAAACGAACTTTGGAAAGCATGGTGTGTGCAGGGGGTTTTGATACTTTTGATTTAAAGCGTTTTCAATATTTTGCTAAAGAAGAAAGTGGGCAAACCTATCTGGAAAAGATGATTAAGTTTGGTAATAAGTTAAAGGAGATTGCAAATTCGCCTCAGGTTCCCATGTTTGGCGAAAGTACAGAAGCTGCTATTAAAGCGCCATTACCTACCGAAACCCCTGCCTGGACAACCATGGAACTTCTTTCTAAGGAAAAAGATGTAGTTGGAATTTATATTTCAGGACATCCCTTAGATGATTATAAAATTGAGATAGCTAATTTCTGTAATGGAAACTTTGCTATGCTGAATGATATGGATAAAATTAAGGGAAAAGAATTACGTTTTGCTGGAGTAGTTACCAATGTGGAGCATAAGGAAACAAAAACAGGAAAGCCTTTTGGGGTTTTGCATATTGAGGATTATCATGGGGCTTTTAGTTTTTATTTATTTGGAGATGATTATATTGATTTTAAAGCTTATTTGACAACAGGTTGGTTGTTGCATATTAGTGGAAAAGTTAAAAAGAAGTTCTACAATGATGAGTTAGAATTTAAAATATCAACTATTAGTTTATTATCCGAACTGATTGATAATGAGGTTAGAGATGTGGTGGTTAGGGTTGATGTGAGTGATGTAAACGAGAAATTAGTAAATGATGTAGTGCATATTATTGCTGATAACAAAGGAAAACACTCTTTGGTATTGAATGTAGTGGACCATTTAAATAAGTATGAGGTGGATTTGCTTTCTCGTAAAATGAAAGTAAATTTGAATAGGGAGTTCTTTGAGAAAATAGGTGAATTAAATCACTTAAAATTGAGGATTAAATAATAAAATAATTTATAAGTTTGTATCCAAATTAAAAATTAAAAAAAATGGCAGTAGAATTCACAGACGCAAATTTTAAAGAACTAGTATTAGATTCAGATAAACCAGTATTAGTTGATTTTTGGGCAACTTGGTGTGGCCCGTGCAGAGCAATTGCCCCTCTAATTGATGAATTACATGCTGAATTAGACGGAAAAGCAGTAATTGGTAAAGTAAATATTGATGAAAATTCAGATACTCCTACGAATTATGGAGTTAGAAATATCCCAACTTTGTTAATCTTTAAAAATGGAGAGGTAGTGGATAAAGTAGTTGGTAATCAGCCAAAATCAAAATTACTAGAGCTGTTAGAAGCACATATGTAATTATAAGCTTACAATTTTCAAAGGGCTTTTATGGCCCTTTTTTATTTTCATGGAAAACCTAGAATATATAAATCTTCCTATTAATCTTGACTTATTTGCCAAACAAGTAGTTGAGGGGTTTATTACGGGTTTGCATAAAAGCCCTTATCATGGTTTTTCAGTAGAATTTGCTGAACATAGATTATACAATAATGGAGAGAGCACAAGGCATATTGATTGGAAATTGTATGGAAGGACAGATAAGCTCTTTAACAAAAGGTATGAGGAAGAAACGAACTTAAGATGCCAAATTGTACTGGATACATCCTCTTCAATGTATTATCCAAATTATGAGAATCCATCTTTGGAGAAGCCAAATAAAATTCTTTTTTCTGTTTATGCTACCGCTGTTTTGATGAATCTTTTAAAGCGTCAACGAGATGCGATAGGGCTTAGTGCCTTCACTCATAAATTAGATTTTCATTCTCCTAATAGAACTACACAAAGACATTATAGGTTATTGTATAATGAGTTAGATAAATTGTTGAAGGTGAATGCTATTGATCAGAAAAGAGAAACAGCATCTTCTGAGGCATTGCATCAAATTTCGGAAATGTTACACAAGCGCTCAATGGTAATGATATTTACAGATATGATTGCTGATGATAAAAATTTGGAAGAGCAGTTTGAAGCTTTTAAACATCTAAAATATAATAAACATGAGGTTGTTTTATTTTATCTTACTGAACCAAAAACAGAAATTGATTTAGAATTTGAAAACAAACCGCATAAATTTATTGATGTAGAAAGTGGTCAAGATATAAAATTAAGCCCAAATCAACTCAAGGAATTGTATAAGGAGCAAGCTCAAAATCATATTGCTGAATTGAAATTAAAATGCTTGCAATATAAAATTGACCTGGTAGAGGTGGACATCAATAAGGGCTTTGAACAGATTTTAATTTCCTACTTGCTTAAAAGAAAAAAAATGCTTTGAGGTTTGTAAAAACAAATTATATTTGCAGCACTTTTTGAAAAAGTACGGTCTGGTAGTTCAGCTGGTTAGAATACATGCCTGTCACGCATGGGGTCGCGGGTTCGAGTCCCGTCCAGACCGCAACTAAAAAGTGTAAACCCTTGTAATTTAATAGATTACAGGGGTTTTTTAATTCTGTTTAACAGTCTGTTTAACAGTTTTTGATTATTTCACTTTTCAATCAATGTTAAAAACTATCTGACTTAGTTGGCTAAATTTTTAGTCTTTTTTTACAAATAGAATAGGGAAGGAGGTCTAATTTT
>LWDU01042525.1_pt1 | contig 16253 bp, 17 predicted proteins | sample 727161 | NCBI WGS metagenome assembly LWDU01 (sample SAMN04566230, study PRJNA314399) | hydrothermal vent metagenome | isolation source: deep sea hydrothermal plume seawater | place: Mexico: Gulf of California, Guaymas Basin | collected 2004-07-11 | reverse complement strand
TCGGCCACTGCATGGGTGTTGGCTCTCAATGCTGCCGGCTGGACCTGTTTGGGTCCTGCAGGAGTCGAGACTCTCAACATTGCCAATCAGTGTTCGAAGCAGATGAAGCAGGTGCTCGTGCTTTCCGATGGTGAGCCGTATTGCAACGGTGCCAATACTGCGACCCAGAGCCTGGCAGACATCACCGCTGCGAACTGGCAACAGATTCCCGTCAATACCATCTACATCTCCTCCGACAACGGTGGGATCACCTTCATGCAGCAGTTGGCGTCTCAGAATAACGGTACCTTCTTCCAGCCACAGTAGGTTCCTAGCCCAGTAGGGTCACTGGCCAGCGGTTCAGCGAGCGGCTGAGACGGTGTGGCCCAAGACGGTGGCTCTCGCCCTTGCGGCAAAGCCATGCAAGAATAGCGGGTCGGCTCTTCAAGGAGCCGACCCGCTGTTCAATTCAACTGGAGTGGATTACATGGTGGGGCAGATCTACGAAACTCAGATCATCAAAAATTCAGTTCATCTAAAACTCAGTGAAACTGTCGATCAGTGAACCGGTTGGGCTGAGAAGGGAGTCGAGTTGAGCCCCAGAATCTTCTGCTTTGGCGCGGTGGTCGTCGATCTCATCGCCCATCCTGTGGGACGGCTTCCTGGCGCGGGAGATTCGGTACGATCTCCCTCCATCGAGCCCGCCATCGGCGGCTGTGCCGCCAATGCCGCCACCGCACTGGCCAGACTGGAGTACCCGGTTCACCTCTGTGGAGCGGTCGGAGACGATCACCTGGGCCACTTCCTTCGCGCCGGACTGGAGCGAGAGGGAGTCGATCTGAAGCACCTATCGACTCATCCTGGAATGTCCACTGGAGTCACCTTTGTCATCAATGTCGAGGGTGAGGATCGACGATTCATCTCGGCCATGGGGGCCAATGATGCGCCGTGGCCGGAGACGATCGATGGCGAGTCACTGGTGGCAGCAGAGGTGGTTTCCCTGCACGCTTTTGGCCTGGCCAGGAGGCCCGATGTCGCGGACGCTTGTCGTATCTTTCAGGCCGGACGGGACGCGGGTGCTCTGACCGTGCTCGATGTGATCGTGATTCCGGGAGAGGACTTGCTGCCACAACTGAAACAACTGCTGCCGCTGGTCGATGGATTCTTCCCCAATCAAGATGAAGCGGAGCGATTGACCGGTCTGAAGGATCCAGCGGAGGCCGCAGCACTGCTGCGGAAATTGGGAGCCCGGTGGGTAGTGGTGACCTGTGGAGATCGAGGCCTGGTGTGGGATTCGATCGAAGGTCGAGGATCGCTGGACGCCATGGCTGTGCCATCGATCGATGCTACAGGTTGTGGCGATGCATTCTCCGCCGGTTACATCGACGCCCATCTGAAGGGCTGTGACCCGCTGGAAAAACTGGTTCGCGGCTCGGTCATGGGTGCCGCTGCGGCCACTGCCGCGGGGGCCATCGATGGCCTTCCTTCGCGGGCAGCCTTCGATGCACTCCATTCCACCTGGACTCCAACCTCGATCATCTCCTGAGCGACGATCCGGCAATTCCTACCGATCGTCATTCCGCTCAATTCTGCGACTGAGCACCTTTTGGAGTGTCCGCAATTCGTGTGCCCGGAATCAGTCGATTCAGGCCCTCCGAGGGGAGACTGAATCTCCAGAATAGGGGATTCTTCTATCGCCGGAGTTGACACCCCGGCCAGTGCTTTCGGACTGGACGTCAGTCGCCAGATGCATCGATCCTCCCGCAGAGATGGAAATCTCGTGGTGATGGGGGAGATGGGTTGTCGACTTGAAATGTCGGCATGAGTTGTCGGCATGAGTTGTCGGCATGTGCAGACGCAACAGCCGTTCGAGAGTAGCCACTCTTCGCAGGAGCGAAGCCACCAGTGGATTCACCAGTGGATTCACAAGTGGAATCACAAGTGGAAACTTAGAGGTGTCATTGAAGGAGAACGATCGTGTCCCTTGAAGAAGAGAAGCAGAAGCCCTTGGCGGAGCCTTCCGCACAAGTCTCCCCACAAGCTCTGGGCGAGATCTCGAAGGAGCCGGGCAGTCCGCAGGAAAAGAGGCCTGGCGATCGGCCAAGGCTGTTCCAGTTGTCGATGTTGCTGATTCCATTGTTATGGGTGAGTGGCATCTGGTTGCTGGCCGCAGACCACCAGGGCCCTTATCTACGGCCCCTGGACATGCCATCCGGAGGTGGTGGGGCCGGTGATGCGGAGGAAGACGCTCCGGAAACGATCATCTTCTACGGCATGGACTACGAGGGAGATGCCTTCTTCTGGTGTCTCGACAAGTCCGGTTCGATGGACTGGGATGGAGCCATCGATGATCTCAAGCAGGAGGTCAATTCGGCGATTCTATCGCTGAGTCCTGCCGCAGAGTTCAGTCTCGTCGCCTTCAGTTCCAACACCCTGGTCTGGTCTCCTTCGCCGCAGGCCGCTCGTTTGGCAGAAAAGACTGCGGCCCTGTCGTGGGTCAACTCTCTGTACGCAGAAGGGTGGACCTGTCTTGCTCCTGCAGCGGTTCAGATCCTCTCCATCTGTAATCAATCGAGCCACACTTCGCGCCAGGTCATCATCCTCAGTGATGGAGCCCCCTTCTGTAATAATGTGGATACCTCGTCTCAGGCTCTGTCGGAGATCTCCCAGGCGAACTGGCAACAGGTTCCGATTCACACCATCTTCATCGGCTCGGATACTGCGGGGATCGCCTTCATGCAGACGCTGGCGACGATGAACCAGGGTAGCTTTCACATCTGTGACAACTGATCTGTAGTCCTAGTGCAGTCGAGTTGGAGCACCACTGCGGGCTGAGAAGGGACAACCCCTTCTCAGCCCGCAGTATTAATTCCACGAGTTTAATTCCACGAGTTTAATTCCACGAGCCGAACGGCTGGCGGGTCGATTTTTCGATCCGCTCCCGTCCTGCCTTCTCCAGTGAGATCTACTCGGTGGATCGATGATGACCAGGAGGGGCCACCAGGAGGGGCCACCAGGAGAGGTCACCAGGCGCTGTGGGCCTCTGCCAGGGCGCTGTAGGAGTCCGCTTCCTCGACTCGACCTTGCTGCTGGCAGATCGACGCCAGGGCGTGGTAGGCGTGTGAGAGGCCCGGATGATGGGGATCTTCCACCCGCAGCAGCTGGATCCCTTGCTTCAACCATCGTTCCGCCCCGTCCAATAGTTCATCGTGACGTCGAAGATTCGAGGAGGGGGTTTGCTGGAGTCGGAGTTGTGCAGCAGCCAGGTGTGAGTGGCCTCTTGCGAGGTGCGCCTTCCATTCCTCGCCGGGGCGAGACGAGAACTGTTGAGAGAGAAACACCCCCGTCATCAGGACGCAGAGGAGTCCGATCAGCACCATCAGCCGAGTGTGATGACGATCAAATGCTACCTTGAACTGTGGATCCTGTTGATATCGTTTCACCACTTCGATCCTGTGTTGAGGAGCGGGGTGTCTCCAACCACGACGCTTGGGGTTCATCGAGTGAATTTCGATCAGCCTGGTGAGTGTCTGACCGATTCCCCCGGGGTTTTCAGTCAACTCGTCGCTGAAGATGTCGGCCTGGTGCTCCAGGTGTCTGCTGATCCGACCAAAGAAGATCCAGAAGGCCATGGTGATCAGGATGAAAAAAGCAGCGGGCGCCAACATGTTGACGGTGTCCAGTGAGGAAACCAGCATGTAGTAGAAACTGCAAGTGACACCCAGCAGATACATGACGTGGTGGAGACGTGCATGGGCGAGTTCATGGGCAAAAGCAGAATCCGCCTCATCGTCTCCCAACCTCTGGAGGAAATAGTCTGTGATGAAGAACCTCCGGTGAAAGGAGAACAACCCGGCGACCATTGCGGTGGCGACCGGCTGCCAACCGGTCCTCCAGATGTAGGGTTGGCGAAGGACCACACCAGACTTCCTGGCCAGGTTCATCCATCGGTCTCGCATCGCTCCCTCGGGCATCGGATGAGCATTGAGGGTCCAGGTCAGGAGTGCCGGTGCCAGCAGGAGGATGATGAGCATCATCAGAACCTCGATCGGTACAGGGATCTGCTGCTCCAGCCACACTCCATGATCGGGATTGACTCGTGTCCAGTCACCCATCGCGTGGGCGACAACCAGTGGAATCACCAGGATCAGGTGGCTGCGGATCTCTCCGAGAAACGCAGCCAGCAACAACTTCGGCGAATGGCCGACAAAGAACCAGAAACGCAGTGCGGCGCAGAGCCCGCAGGCCACCAGTAGTGGGAGAATGGTGATGGCTGCCGCCGCAGCGATCCCACTCACAGGCAGCAGGAATTCTGCTCGGTCATACCAGTGGGCTAGCCACAGCATCGTGGTCCATGTCAGCAGTAGAAGTGGCGATTGGATGTGAAGGTAGTATCGAAAGTGTGAACCGGTGAAGTCCTGCTGGCGACGGACCGACTGCACCAGCTTCACCAGCAGCAGATAGGCCAGCAGCACCAGTGCAGGAGCCAAGATCAGGATCAGCAGGGGGATGAGGAGGTGACCCGGTGGAAACCAGCCCGCTGCCCAATCGGGAGCAGCGGGAGTGAACACTTCAGCGGCGAGCCATAGAAGAAGTGCGATAATCATGGTCCGGGTCGACTGAATGGTGCGGCACCCTTTCTGGGATCGCCGCACCTCTCAGGTCAGCGGCGTACTTGTGAGCGGATCAGGTACTTCATCACCTGGTCTTGATCTTCCTTTTCGATGTCAGTGAACCGGAGGCCCAAGGTGCAGCGGTCACGGTTTTCCGTGATCTCTTCGATCCAGGCTACCTGGCACAACCCCTTGATCGCATGATCCAGCGAAGGCAGCAACAGATTTACCCCCAGGTGAATCTTGCCCATCAGGAGGGCGGGGATCCAGTTGTAACTGGGGATCTTGCCGTGAAGCATCAAGCCTCCTCCACCGATTTGCGAGGTCGATCCCTCGAAGACGGATTCTTCGGAGATCTCGATCTCCTTGGAGAGAAACTTGTAACGGACCGGAATCTCGGTCGGGAGTTTCACGAACTCACGACGTTGAGAATAACTCTCGATAGATGTGGTCAATGTAGCCTCCTGGAACTTGATGGGGGAACGAGCGGAAATGGCTTCCGGTTCCCTTCCATCTTGAGGATAGGATGCGATTCCAGGATCGCCCACCCATGCGCCGTGGCCAGCCACCGTCACCGGCGGCCAGAAGCCTCATCTGTGTCTCCTGGAGGGCTCTCAGGCGACTTTTCGGACTGGGCCTTCTGGTTCTGGGCACCCGCCTTTCCGAGCCACTGGACGCGCCGCTCGACCTGCTCCGCGGTGGCTTCCGGATGGGGCTGTAGTTTCCAGCGATTGCGCGGTTCTTCACCGAACAGCACCTTCAGCGGGACCAACGCACCACGGCGAGACACGAGCAATGTCGCCTCGCTGGTGGGAGGATACTGGCGGCGAATCTGTTCCCAGGTGGAGGCACTCAAACGGAACTGATCGAGCCCGATCAATTCGTCTCCGGGGTTGAGTCCTGCCAGATACGCGGGAGTCCCGCTGCGGACTCGGGTGACCGACCAGCGCCCACCGCTTCCTCCCGCTTCGATCCCCAGCCAACCCTTCGCCGGCTTCTTTTGCTCCTCTTCACTCTCAGGTGCGAAACGAAGCCCGAAGGTTTCCAGCGCCTCTTCATATTCCAGTTCATCGGTGCCGTCGATGAAGCGGAGGAACCAGTCGGAGAGATCGGCGCCCGCCACCTCTTCAAAGACGCCCCTCAGTTGATCGTGGGTGTAACCCTTCTCGCCGGAGTATTGCTGGAAGGCGAGCCGCATACCGTCATCGAGGGTGCGCTGGTGCTGGGTTTCAGTTCTGATCCGGGCATCGAGCAGCCAGGCGACCATCGCACCCTTGGTGTAGTAGGAGATCTGGCTATTGACCGAGTTCTCATCGCGCTGGTAGTAACGGATCCAGGCATCGGTGCTGGCGCGAGACAGCGGCAGCACCAGCCTTCCGGGTGTCTTCTGGATATCCTTGATCTGCTTGCCGAGACCCTCGAGGTACTTCTCCTGATCGATCAGCCCCGCCCGAGCGATGAGTAGGTCATCGTAGTAACTGGTGAAACCCTCGACAAACCAGAGATCGGGTGTGATAACTTCCTGCTCGTAATTGAACGGACCCAGAGCTTCAGGGCGGAGTCGTTTGCCATTCCAGGCGTGGAATTGTTCGTGACTGATCAGGCCATACCATCCCTTGCGCCGATCCTCGTCTCCCCAGCTCCAGCGCCCAGATAGCATCAGGGCGCAATCCTTGTGCTCGAGACCACCTCCGCCCTCGGCGATGACATTGAGGTAGCGGTAGCTGGAATAGGGGATCTCCCCCCAGAAGCGAACCAGTTCCTCGCAGATCTTCTGCACCTCCTCGGCGCATGCGTCGGTGTCCCACAGATCATCGGCACCGAGATTGACCAGAGAGTGGGGCACCGATTCCACTTCGAAATCGCGTATTTCTGGGTTTCCCAGCAAGATGGGGGAATCGCACAGGTGATCGACATTCCGCGCGCGCCACCGTGCGGGAGCGGTTTCGGTCAGGCAGGTCACGACCTGGCTCATCTCAGGGGGCAGTTCGATGGTGATGTCGAAGGGACCGTTCTGGCCACGCGGAAGTAAAAATGTCGCCGCCCCATTGAGGAAACCGGATCCCACTTCGATGAAGTTGGTTCTGACCGAGAGGATCTTGCAATAGAGACGGTAGCGAACCGTGACATCTCCGCGGCCTCGGGTCTCCACGATCCAGCTATTCTTGCCCGGTCGATGAATCGTCAGCGGTTCGCCGGTGGAATCGAATGCATGCAACTCTTCGATGTGTCGCGAGTAATCGCGGATCTTGTAGGAACCCGGGGTCCAGACCGGCATCCACAGTTCCAGTGAAGATGATTCTGGAGCGGGATAAACCGCTTCGACCGTGACCCGGTGTTGGGCGGCGGCGTCGAGCGAGATGGTGTAACTGGCAGCAGCGTCCTCTACTGTCAGAGGAACGAGCCAGACCATCGCGAACAGGGGCCAGATCATCAATATGCCTTCGAGATGATCACTCGATGTGCACTGGGTTTTCCAGTCACCATGCACTGTCCAGGATCATCTGGAGCATCGAGGGGGAGATTGCGGATGGTCGCCTTCGTTTCCTGCTGGATCCGTTCCTCGGTTTCGGTTGTGCCGTCCCAGTGGCACAGGAAGAAGCCGCCCCCATCGACCTGCTCCTTGAACTGGTCGTAGCTATCGATGGTGTGGGTGTTGGCTTCACGAGCGGCCAGCGCCTTCTCGAACAGCCCTTTCTGCGCCTCTTCCAGCACAGTCATCACCTCGGTGGCGACCGCATCGATGGGCAGAGATTTCTTCTCGCCGCTGTGGCGGAAGGTCAGCATCACCTCGCCCTTCTCGAGATCGCGCGGACCGACCTCGATTCGCACCGGGACGCCCTTCAGTTCCCACTCGTGGAACTTGTAACCGGGGCGGTACTGGCTGCGATCGTCGAGGTGAGTTCTGGCTCCGGCGTCCTTGAGAGCTTTCTCCATCCGTGTACAAGCCTCCAGCACAGGAATCCTCTGATCATCCCCCTTGTAGATCGGAACGATGACGGTCTGGATCGGTGCCAGTCGCGGTGGAAGTACCAGCCCCCGATCGTCACCGTGGGCCATCACCAGAGCTCCGACCAGGCGAGTGGAGACTCCCCAGGAAGTGGCCCAGACATACTCTTCTTTTCCCTCGGAGGTCTGGTACTTGACGTCGAACGCACGAGCAAAGTTTTGACCGAGGTCATGACTGGTACCCGCCTGCAATGCCTTGCCATCTCCCATCATCGCTTCGATGGAATAGGTCTTCACGGCACCGGCAAACTTCTCGCGGTCGGTCTTGACCCCTTGAATCACCGGCATCGCCATGTATTCCTCGGCAAATTTGGCATAGATCCCGAGCATCCGGATCGTTTCCTCGTGAGACTCCTCGGCGGTGGCGTGAGCCGTGTGACCCTCCTGCCAGAGAAACTCTGTCGTGCGGAGGAATAGTCTTGGCCGCATCTCCCAGCGCATCACATTGGCCCACTGGTTGATCAGAATCGGAAGATCCCTGTAGGACTGGATCCAGTTGCGATATGCATCCCAGATGATCGTCTCCGAGGTGGGGCGGATCACGTAGGGTTCTTCCAGTTTTTTTCCACCGGCATGGGTGACCACCGCAAGTTCGGGAGCGAAGCCCTCGACATGCTCCGCTTCCTTCTTGAGGAAGGACTCAGGGATCAGCAATGGGAAGTAAGCGTTGACGTGTCCGGTTTCCTTGAACATTCCGTCGAGAACCGACTGCATCCGTTCCCACAGTGCATAACCGTAGGGCTTGATGATCATCGAACCACGAACCGGGGCGTTTTCCGCAAGATCTGCTCGCTGTACCACTTCCTGGTACCAACGTGGGTAATCGTCACTCTGGCTCGTCAACTTTTCGGCCATCAGGTCCTCCAGATTGGGAAGGGAACCAGCCCTTCGGGTTCGAGGGTAGCCGAACCTCCCGATGTCGGCAACTTGACCGCCTTCCCCGGACAGCGTGGATGGTCCAGAATCTACTCTCGAGGAGATCCGGATCGAGGAGATCTGGATCGTTGTGGAATCAGGAGGATCGATGGCCACCATCAAGGATCTGGATGTTCAGAAGCTCACCGACAGCGTGATGGAGCAGGTGATCACGCTTCAGCGCAATATTCACGCTCACCCGGAAATCGGCTTCGATACGGTCAGGACCGCTGCACTCATCGCCGATCAGTTGCGTGAGGCGGGAATCGAGACGCGGGAGCAGATCGGCAAGACAGGAGTGGTGGGTGACATCGTGGTCCCTGGATCCACTCGTTGTATTGCCTTTCGAGCCGACATGGATGCGCTTCCGATGGATGAGGATTCACAGTTGCCTCACCGCAGCACGATTCCCGGTGCGGCTCACATGTGCGGCCATGATGCTCATTCGGCGATGCTGGTAGGCGCGGCCCGGGCCCTCTCCGGAATTCGCGATCGCCTGCCCTGCTCGGTCCGATTCATCTTCCAGCCGAACGAGGAAGCACTTCCTGGAGGAGCCCCGGCGATGATCGCAGATGGCTGTCTCGAAGGAGTGGACCGGATCTTTGGCATGCATGTCTGGCCACTATTCGATACCGGTAAGATCGGCATCATCGATGGACCGACGATGGCTCAGCCCGATACATTTCGCATCCTGGTCAAGGGTGTGGGAGGGCATGCAGCAGCTCCTCATGCTTGTGCGGATCCAGTGGTATGTGGCAGTCAAATCGTCAACTCTGCGCAACAAATCGTGTCGCGAAACATCGATCCAATTCGTTCCAGTGTACTGACCTTCACCCAGTTCCACGGCGGTAGCGCTGACAACGTCATTCCAGAGACCATCGAATTGAGAGGCACCATCCGATCCTTCGAGAAGGAGGTGGGGGAGACCGCTCGGCGAAGACTGGTGGAGGTTGCCGAGGCGGTGGCCACAGCCCACCAGTGTTCTGCTCAGGTTGAAATCACCGAGGGATATCCAGTCACCTTCAATGACCCTGAGGCTTGCGAAGAAGTGAGGCGGTCCGTTTCCGCGGAAGTTCCTCTTTCCGACGAGGGGGAGCCTTGCCTGGGTGGGGAAGACTTCGCTTACTACGGCGAAAAGATCCCGGCAGCTTTCATGTTCCTGGGCAATCGAGATGCGCAGAAGGGGATCGTCTACTTCTGCCATCATCCTCGATTCCAGGTCGATGATGAGGCGATGCCGGTCGGAGTGAGGAGTTGGATCGCGCTGGCTCTGGGGGCCGGATAACTCCATTTTCTCCCCGGAGGTGGCAGATCGGGAATCTGGATCGTGCGTCGGGTGTCCAGGATCGGGGTGCTACCCGGTACCAATGGGGCGATCTGAAAAAGAACTTCACTCATCGGGGGGTTCATTCCGAAGAGAGTCATCTGAGCCTGGCATCTCCGACAAGCCGGGAACGGAAGTTCGAACTGGAAGGAACCTGATCGGTGCCGTTGCTCGCCCGCATCCTCGAATCCGCCCGCATCCAGGCATTGCTAGGGGGCCTGATCCGCATCACCTGTATCGAGATGCGAATCGGAACCGACAGTGCTATCGATCCTGAAGCGATCGCTTCGGCGATGGAAGAGCGCTTTCAAGGTGACTTGCTCGAGAAGTGCAAGGTCGAGATCGAGGTGGTCGAAGGCAACCAGGTCGAGTTGAAGAGCATCGAGGGGGTCCCCTTTCAGGCTCGGGATGCGATCTGAAGCACTGGACACGGGACCGAGTAGAACGCAGCATCGACCGCAGGCCGAGATGAGGCCGGGAGGATTCGATGCATCGCAATCTGGCTAGTTTTCTCGACCAACTTCGCCGATCGGGAGATCTGGTGGAAGTGGATGCCCCTGTCGATCCTCGGCTCGAGGTTGCGGAAATCCACCGCAGAGTGATTGCCGGTGGCGGTCCAGCCATCTTGTTCCGGAATCCCATCGGATCCCAATTCCCGCTGGTCACCAATCTGTTCGGAACCCAGCGTAGAGTCGAGATGGGCTTCGGAGATCACGGCCAGAAATTTCTTCGCCGACTGGTGCATCTGGCAGAGACGGTGATGCCCCCAACACTCGGCAAACTCTGGGGGGCCCGAGATGTCGCAAGCACCTTGCTCAAGGTCGGGATGAAGAGAAGAGCGGGCGGTGCGGTGCTGGAGCATCAGGATCCCCAGCTGGATCTGAAGGACTTGCCCATCATCACCAGTTGGTCCGAGGATGGTGGTCCCTTCATCACCTTGCCTCTGGTCTACACCGAACATCCGGTCGATGGACGGCACAATCTCGGCATGTACAGGATGCAACGTCACGATTCGAGTCACCTGGGGCTCCACTTCCAGATTCACAAGGGTTCTGGATATCACCTGATGGAAGCGGAGCGACTGCAAAAGCCATTGCCGGTGACCTGCTTCCTCGGTGGACCGCCGGCCTTGATCGCCAGTGCGGTGGCTCCTTTACCGGAAAATATCGGCGAGCTGTTGCTGGCTTCGTTGCTCCAGGGTGCGCCCATTCGCCTCTCGCAAGTCCCGGGGCTGCCACTTCCTTTCATCTCCGAGTGCGAGTTTGCCATTCATGGGACCTCAATACCGGGACAGCGATGGCCTGAAGGTCCCTTTGGAGATCATTACGGATACTACTCGTTGAAGCATGATTACCCGGTGATGAAGGTCAACGGGATCACCCATCGTCAGGGAGCCATCTATCCGGCAACAGTGGTGGGAAAGCCACGGCAGGAAGACTTCTTCCTCGGAGATTTTCTCCAGGAGCTTCTCTCCCCATTGTTTCCACTGGTGATGCCCACGGTTCGCGATCTCTGGTCTTATGGCGAGACCGGATATCACTCGCTGGGCGCGGCCATCGTGACCGATCGCTATCCGCGCGAAGCGATGGTTTCTGCATTCCGAATCCTCGGAGAAGGACAACTATCGTTGACAAAGTTCTTGCTGTTGACCGATGGAGGAGTCGACCTGAAAGATTTCCGAGCAACGCTGGAGCACATCCTGGCGCGGGCCGATTTCACGACCGATCTTCATGTCATCGCATGCACCAGCATGGATACCCTCGATTATACAGGTCCGTCGGTGAATGAAGGTTCCAAGGGATTCCTGCTCGGCCTGGGCGATCCCATCCGAGACCTGCCCCGCGTGTTTGAGGGTCAACTGCCGGAGGGGTTCACCCGTGCAGAGGCCTTCTGCGCCGGTTGTCTGGTGGTGGAGGGTCCTTCTCACGCGAAACAACCGGACGCGGCAAACCGCTGTCTCGCAGCGGAGTCTCTCGAGAACTGGCCGCTGGTCATCCTGGTCGATGATGCAGTGGCTGCGACTCGATCGGTGGCACGATTCCTGTGGAACACCTTCACTCGATTTGAGCCGGCGGCAGACATCTATTCACGACAGAGCGAGGTGGTGAGAAATCACGTCGCCCATCATCCACCGATCGCCATCGATGCGAGGATGAAGTCGGGTTATCCCGACGAGTTGTTGTGCGATCCTGATACCGCAAGAGTGGTCGACAATCGCTGGAGGGAGTACTTCCCCGGTACAACTGTCGAGATGGGGGATAGCGATGCAGGGCACCTGGATCAGTAACGCCTGGATCAGTAACGCCTGGATCAGTAACGCCTGGATCAGTAACGCCTGGATCAGTAACGCCTCGTTTCTTTCCAGGGAGCCGGGGTGGTCCCCGAAAGTCAACCATCGTCGGTGAGTGTCTCGAATGGAGGCTCTCGGGTCACGATGAGAGGTTAGAGATCGGAAAGTTAACCTGCTATGATGGAGGGTGAGTCCGCATCGACAAATTGAAGGAGCCATGATGTTCAGGTTCAGTATTCGGCCACTATATTTGCTGGTAGTTGCGCTGTTTTCCTTCGTAACTCCGACCCTCGACAGGGTCGAGGGGCAGCAAGGGGCTCTCCCGGTCGTGAGCACCTGGCCAACGAATAACGAGTTGACCGCTTCGGTGGCCACCACCATCTGGATCAACTTCCCGGAACCGATCGACCCCGCTTCGGTCAGCAACGGTTCATGCTGGGCCATCGGTCGCTGGAGTGGTCCTGCAGAGGGGACACTGGAGGTGATCGGGGGATCCGCGATTCGACTCACTCCCGACAATCCATTTTCTGCCGGTGAGCAGGTGATGGTGATCCTCTCCGAACAGATCACCGCAGTCAGCGGAGCAGCGATCCAGCAGGGGGGATACAGTTTTCTGTTCTGGACACAATCTGCGCCGGCCACATTGCAACTGACCCAGACCGCCAACTGGTCCACCAGGACCAATCCAGGGCAGTCCACTCGTAGTTACGGAGGACTCGGATCGGACCTGAACAACGATGGCCATCTGGATATCTCCGTCATCAACGAAGATACCGCAGACGTCAGGTGCTACCTCAATCTAGGAAATGACAGCGGCCAGTTCGGTTCCATGGTCAACCCTCCGAGTTCAGTCAACCTGCAGGCGAGCCCCAATGAGCCCGCAGATTTCAACCGAGACGGATTCGTCGACATCGTGGTTTGCAATATCGCTGCCGATACCGTTTCGGTACTGCTCGGGAATGGAGATGGAACCTTCGCTCCACAGCAGCAGATCAATGTTGGGATTGCTCCTCGGGGAGTCGCAGTGCTCGATGTTGATGGCGATGGCGACCAGGACGTGGTCAACACCAACTACGGCACCAGCAACTTATCGATCCTGCTCAACAATGGCACCGGGGTCTTCGGCGCACCCACTTACTTCGAGGGGGGTGGCTCGGGAGAAAGGTCGCTGGCCACCGGGGACATGAATGGTGATGGCCTGCTCGATCTGGTGATCGGCATGATCAACAGCGGTGAGATCGTCGTGAACCTCAACAATGGGGACGGTACTTTCACCGAATCGGGTAGCCGACCCGCAGTGGGTGGCACCTGGATGCTGGCCCTCGGAGATCTCAATGGCGATGGACACCTCGATGTGACCAGCGTCAATGCCAGCCAGGACAATGGCACCACCAATTTCGGTAACGGAGACGGGACCATCACTCCCGCCATCGCCTATCCGGCAGATAACTTTCCCCTCTCCACCGATGTGGGCGATCTCGATGGAGATGGCGATCTCGACTGGGTGATCTCCAGTTACCTGGGTGACTGGTTCATCTATCTCAATGACGGCGATGGGAATTTCACATTTTTCCAGGAGATCCTTGCTCCAATAGCCGCCAGTTGCGCCGTCATGATGGATGTAGACAACGATCAGGTTCTGGACCTGACTCTCATCGACGAACTCGCCGATGTGGTCATCATCTACCAGCAGGAGGGGTCGCCAGCTCCGGAATTCATCCGCGGCGATGCGAACTGGGATGGGATCGTAGACATCGGAGATGTGGTCATGCAATTAGGTGTTCTGTTCGGTTGTACGGCAGTCTGTTCCTGTCCGGACGTGCTGGACTCCAATGATGATGGAAACAATGACATCTCCGATCCGATCTACCTGTTGATGTACCTGTTCAGTAATGGAGTGGTACCGCCGGTACCCTATCCCTCCTGCGGAGCGGACCCGACGCTGGATACTCTCGATTGCTTGTTTCAGCCACCATGTCTTTGAGATAGAGGTCTCGATTGCCTGAAATTCGTGAAGCGAGGGCACGGGACATCCAGCAGTTGCTTGCCCTGCGCCTAGAGGCACTGCAGCAACATCCTCTCGCATTTTCCTCTTCTCCCGATGACGATCGCCTCGACCTGGAGTATCTAAAGAAAATCATATCAGAGGATAGGCAGGTCATTTTCTGTGCTGTCCATGGCGAGAACATCGTGGGAATGGTGGGCGCCTTCGTGCAGCCCCAGAGAAAGTTGAGCCACCGCTGCGATGTGTGGGGTGCTTATCTGAGGGCCTCCGAGCGGGGCCATGGAGTGGGTCGTCAGTTGATGGAGGCAGTTGTCGATCAAGCGCGATCGTGGAGTTGTGAATCTATCCATCTGGGTGTTACTTCAGGATCCAAGGAGGCGATCGGTTTGTACCAATCGCTGGGATTCGTCAGTTGCGGAATCGTCGCCCGCGCCATCGTCGATGGTGAGCATGCTGCCAGCGAGCACATCATGGTGTTCCATCTCGAGTAGTAGCTGTCAGCCAGGTGACTACCACCCGAGATCCGTCAAAGTGCGGTGCCGCGCGCTGACTTCTTCTTGGATGGTTCGATCGGGCGCAATCCGAGATGATCAGGGGAGATCCAGGGCACGCGCACCACCGCCACGAACACCTGCGCCTTGCTCACCAAAACCGCCCTCATTGATGTGCTCCCAGACGATGGATCCATCACTGGTCACTTCGAAAATTCGACCGTTGGCTCCGCTGCAGATCAGCGTGTTTCCGCCAGGTAATCTTTCTGCGCCTGAGATGTTAGAAGAGAAAAAGTTGCCAGGATCTTCATACTTCCAGATCTGCTCAGGAGCGGAGAAGTAATTATCATTCTCGCGCAAGTACTGGCCTCCATCGGTGAGGGGAGTGGCCAATTCCAGCACCGTCGAATAATTCCCTCGACGACCCTGGCCGTTATTGAAGATCATGATGTGACCTTCGCCTGGCAGGCCAGCTTCGATCCAATGCGCATCATGTTGTTTGAAGAGTTCCTGGTCAGAGTCACTCCCTATACCGTGAGTTTGGGGGTTTCCCCAGCGCCACATCGATGATCCACACCTCATCAAAACCGTGAACGCTGAGAATGATCTGATCGAGGTGCGGGTTGTAGTCGACCGAGTTGGTGTGCATCCAGTCCGGTTGCCCCAGTTCACGGCTCTGAAACGAGACATAATTGATGTCGATCTTTTCGGGATGGTCAGAAGCACTGCCGTGATCTGGTTTTTCTGGATCGATGTCCTGGATCAGATGATCCCAGGGGCTCCAGCGCCAGACCACTTCGCCACCAGATTTCCCGGTCGGGTGGATCTCGAGGATGGCGTCGACCCACATCTCATCGCGCGGGAGCAATGCTGGATGGCGACCGACGGCGAGGCATTCTTCCTTGTTCTTCTTCTCCCATGCGATCATCAGGAAATTGCCGTTGGGAAGAGGTTCGATGTCATGGTGAGAGACGTGCTTTTCAGAAGCCCAGTCCAAATTCCAGGTGACTTCGCCAGACCATGAGACCTTTTCGACGACCCCTCCGAGACCACCACCCTGGAATCCAAATGCTCCTCGGCGACCGAGAGAGCCTGTGCGTAACAGTGATCCATCATCGAGCAGGTAGACCGAGTGTCCCGGTCGATGCTTCCCTTTCCAGTGGTGAATCGATTCGCCGTCACGATCGAGCAGATGAACATCGGTGCTGCCCAGTGGTGCCATCAACAGGTATCCGCCCTCATGTTTGTCGGAGGGAGTACTGGCGACCTGCTTGCCGCTCTCGACTTCTTGCGAGAAGAGTGAAGTTGAGATGAGGATGGTGTTGATCGAGATCGAGCCGATGAGCAGCCAGGAGAGTTTAGTGATCATGATCTACCTTTCATCGAATTCCAGGATACACCGTGCCAGGGGTTGGAGGGATGTTGCCATTGGATTACCATTCCGGGGATCCGAAATCGGCGAGGGATTTGCCGATAGGAGGGGACTGGTCCTGCTCAGCCAATTTCGAACCCTGTGGTGGCTCTTGCTACTGATCCTATTTGTGCCAGTGGGGCCGATGAGCAGTCCCATCTTGGCCCACCCTTACATTTCGATTCAGGCCTCATCCGCTGAAGATCTACCACTGCC
>LWDU01040013.1_pt1 | contig 16256 bp, 17 predicted proteins | sample 727161 | NCBI WGS metagenome assembly LWDU01 (sample SAMN04566230, study PRJNA314399) | hydrothermal vent metagenome | isolation source: deep sea hydrothermal plume seawater | place: Mexico: Gulf of California, Guaymas Basin | collected 2004-07-11 | reverse complement strand
TGCTTCGGCATCCGGACGTAGGACATCATTTGGGCTTTCGTGCAGCGGTGCTGGGTCATCTGGAACGAGGTTCTGAAGCAAAGGCGGCACTGGACCGCTACCTTACTCTGCGTCCCAACCTCAAGGTCCGTGACGACTACCGTCGCATCTTCGTCCCCAACTCTGCACTGGCGGACCCCATCATCGAAGGACTGGTCAAGGCGGGCTGGGAGCCGGAGGGGTGAACAGATATTGGCGGTTCCGCTACGCTTGCTCCCTACATCCCTCGCTGTCTCTCTGAGCGGATTTCCCAACCACGACTCAAGCAACGCTATGGACGCGATTTACGATTCCACTCAACAAAAACACGATCCAAAATTCTTCCTGCAAAACGGCATCGTCAAACCCAGCCCGGAATCCCCGCAACGTGCTGAGGTTTTTCTGAAGGCTCTGCATGGGGCGGGGCACAACATCATCGCGCCGGAAGCTCACGATTCGGCTGCCATCCAAGCCATTCACACGCCGGACTACCTTCAGTTTCTGGAAACCATCCACGAACGATGGCAGCACACGGGCGGCTCCGAGGAGGTGGTTCCGAACGTGCATCCCAACCGTTGGGTTGCCAACGGCTATCCGGATTCAGCCGCAGGTCACGCAGGCTGGCACATGGCGGACACCGCATGCCCAATTGGTGCGGGAACATGGGAAGCGGCACAGGCTGGAGCCAAGACGGTGATTGACGCAGCCCAACGAGCCTTGAACGGAGCGACTGCGGTCTATGCACTTTGTCGACCTCCGGGGCACCACGCTTTTGCAGACATGGCCGGAGGCTTCTGCTACCTCAACAATTCCGCGCTTGCTGCACAGGAACTGCGTTCGCAGCATGAACGCGTGGCGATCCTTGATGTGGACGTGCATCACGGCAACGGCACCCAAGGGATTTTCTATCGCCGCCGTGATGTTCTCACGGTTTCGCTGCACGCCGATCCGCAACGCTTTTATCCGTTCTTCTGGGGCTATGCCCACGAACGCGGTGCAGGTGAAGGATTCGGCTGCAACTTCAACCTGCCCTTGCCTCGCCACACTGCCGATGACGAATTTCTGTTGGAATTGGAGCGCGGCTTGGAGCGGGTGCGGGCGTTTCGTCCGGGTGCGCTGGTGGTCGCTTTGGGGCTGGATGCTTTCGAGGGCGATCCTCTTGCCGGACTTGGCATCACCACGCAAGGCTTTGCCCGCATCGCCCAAGCGATTGCCCAACTCAAGCTCCCCACCGTGTTGGTACAGGAAGGCGGTTATCTCTGCGATGCACTGGGGCCGAACCTTGTTAGCTTCCTCTCCGGATTTGCAAGCAGGTGACTTCTGGGCAGCGAGTTCTTGCTGAATTTCAACTCCACCAAACAACGAAAATGCCTTACACCCAACTGAAGCAGCGTCTTGACGCTGGAGAACGAATTGTACTCGACGGCGGAACGGGGACCGAACTGGAGCGGCGCGGGGTGCCGATGAACCCGGACGCATGGTGCGGGCCGACCTCGGTCGAGCATCGGGCCACTTTGGAGCAGGTGCATCTCGACTACATTGCTGCCGGAGCGGAAATCATCACCGCCAACACCTTCGCCTCTTCTCGGTTGATGCTGGAACCCGCAGGTTTGGGCGAGCGCGTGGCCGAACTCAACCAAGCCGCTGTGGAAGCCGCGCTCAACGCCCGCGAACGTTCTGGGAACTCAGCAATCGTGGTGGCAGGATCACTTTCGCACATGGTCCCGGTCCGCCCCGGAACCGACCGTTCCTTCGCGCAGAACGAGGATGCTTCCGTGCTTGCCGATGCTTTCCACGAGTTGGCAGAGATTCATAAAGCGGGCGGGTGTGACTTTATCCTCCTTGAAATGATGAGCCACACGCAGCGTACCCCTCTTGCGGTTGCTGCCGCAAAAGCAACGGGTCTCCCGCTCTGGGCTGGGTTCTCAGCCCGACGTGATGAAGACTCCGGAAAGCTCACCTCTTACTCGCAGGTTCACCTTCCTTTTGAAGATTCAATCGCAGCCGTAGACCCGAAAGCTGTGGATGCCGTCGGCCTGATGCACACGAACGCGACCCTGATTGCTCCCGGACTTGAGCTTTTGCGCAAACGCTTCGCCTGCCCACTGATGGCCTATCCGGATTCCGGATATTTCAAGATGCCCAACTGGCAGTTCGAGAACATCCTAACCCCCGAAGATTTCTTGGACTACGCCCGGACTTGGGTGACTTCCGGAGTGCAAATCATCGGGGGCTGTTGCGGACTTTCTCCGGAACACATCGAGGCGATTCGCTTTTTACGCACTTGAATGTTAACTCAAAACCCGTCCGTGTATGAGCGTGTCCACGCGCTGGTTCGCAAGATTCCCCGTGGAAAAGTCACGTCCTATGGGCGCATTGCGAGGGAACTTGAAGGCTGCACCGCCCGTATGGTAGGCTACGCGCTGGCGGCATTGCCGTGGGAAGCGGATGTGCCGTGGCAGCGGGTCATCAACCATCAGGGCAAGGTCAGCCCCCGCAACAGCGGACATGGAAGCTGGGCGCAACGGGAATTGCTGGAAGCGGAAGGCGTGGTGTTTGATGCGCAGGGGCGGGTGGATTTCCACAAGTTCGGCTGGCGGAAACTCCACAAATCGAAGTAACCCGCACTTCAGGCGGTCGTCTGCTTCCACGGTTCGTACCATCCGAAGGTGGGCACCGTGACAGGTTCCGGAAAACCGTCGGACTGATTGTCGAGCAACCGTTCGACCGCTTGGGCAGCAAGTTCGTAATTGGCCAACCCGCCCTCCCGGAAGTAGTCAAACAACCGTAGCGCGAGCGGTTCGGCGTAGTCGCTGTAGGACAACAGTTCTGCATCCCACTGGTCGGTTCCGGGCAGCACCAGCACCCGGACTTGCGCTCCGTGGGACTTGATGTGCTGGATTTCATCGAGCAAGTGAGGAAAGTAGCCCCGTCCGCCGTGCAGCCGGAAGATCGCCAGCTTCGAGTGCATCAGCACATGATCCGCATAATGCTCCGCCGCCGCCGGATGCTGCAACGCCCCTGCCGACATCAGCCGCAGCCGCCCACCAAACTTCGGCCCCCAGACGCGGGCCAACGCGGAAAGCTCCGTGTCCGCCGTACTCACAAAGAGAATCTCCGCAGGCGTTTGCCGGACGGCCTCCAGCTTGCGTTCGAGATCAAGGTCTCCGGATTGTGTTGCGACTCGGTGCATCAGGCTCCGACTCTTGGCACTTTGGCCTCAAAGGTGGCGTGCCCTTTGGCGATGCCCTTCCCGTAAACCAGGAGGACCGCCTCAGCGTCTTCCGGTTGCAGGGGGCGTAACGAAAACGCCATGTCCTTTTTCTGTGAACTCACCACTCCCACTCCGGCTTCTGCTTGCCCGGGACCCACAGCGTTTCCTGCTCGTCAAGGGTGGCCGTGACCCAGCGTCCGGCGACAAAAAGGAAATCGGAGAGGCGGTTGAGGTACTTGACGACCTCCGGGTTCACCTCTTCCTCCCGACTGAGGCGGATCACGTCGCGTTCGGCGCGGCGGCAGACCGTGCGGGCTTGATGCAGGAAGGCGTTGAGCGGAGTCCCGCCCGGCAGGATGAAGCTCTGCAGCGGTTCCAAGTCTTCGTTCATCGCGTCAATGATTTCCTCCAGCCACTCCGCATCTTCGGGTTGCAGCGTGATCTGCCCTTCGTATTCAGTGCCCGGAAGGGTCGCCAGTTCTGACCCCATGTCGAAGAGCTTTTGCTGGATGGCCTCTAAGACGAGGTCGAGCTTGTCGCGCCGCACGGACGACTCCTTTTGCGACAAGAAGCTGCGGCAGAGACCGACGATGCTGTTGAGCTCATCAACGGTTCCGTAGCTCCCAATACGAGGGTGGTCTTTGGGAATGCGTTTGCCGCCGACGAGTCCGGTGTCGCCCTTGTCGCCGCTGCGCGTGTAAACTTTAGTGATGCGAACCATTGGGGTTTCGATTTTCTGATTTTACGCCACGGATTTCACGGATAGCTCCTTTGTGATTCCGCGTGGTCTGTGGCTGTGGATTTGTCAGGTTTTGGCTTGGTTTCCTAGGCCAAACTTGCTCATCAATCCGGCAAGCTCCTGATGTGCGGAATCTTCAGATTCCATCAAATTTTTTCGGAGGGACGCCTGATCCTCAGCAGAACGGTTCTGGCCGAGCTTGGCCTTGCCCTCCCAATGTGTAACTTTCAATTCAAAACCCACAATGGCATTGAGCATGTTGCTGATTTTTGCATCAGACCAATCGGCTTGCCACGGAGAAGCGGCAACTGCCTCGTGTTCTGCGGCCAAAGTATCCACGAGTTGCATCAACTCGCCCTCGTCTGCGATCCTGCGGAGCGCTCCCGTGGCATGAACCGAGCGGTAGTTCCAAGTGGGAACATTGCCATCCGCAGCATACCAGCGCGGTGAGATGTAACCGTGCGCTCCGGAAAAGACCACCCGCGCCGCTTGCCCGTCCACCAATGCCTTTGCGTGCGGGTTCGCCTTCGCGACATGTCCAAGGATGTGGTCGTCGCCGGAATCGTCGGCTTGCAACAACAACGGCAAATGCGTGACTTCCGGAACCTCCGGCCCATTGGTGAGCAGTAATCCAAAGGGATGAGCCTGCACAAACTCCAGGATTTGTCCGGAATCGTCCATGCGGAAATGAGCGGGCGTGTACATTTGTCTTTGTCAGTTTGCTTGTTTAACGTTTGGGCTGCCCAATTTCCCAAGCCAGTCCAGTTGTTTTCGGAACCGCACCACCTCCCCGATGACGACCACCGCAGGCGGTTCGAGTCCGGCAGTTTGCACATCGTCGGCGCAACGGGCCAGCGTGGTTTCCAGCACCCGCTGCCGGGACGTGCAGGCACTCACGATCACGGCCATCGGCTCGTTCGGGGAACGCCCCGCGCCGATCAGCCGTTCCACGATGAGGGCGAGGTGCTTCATCGCCATGTACATCACGATCACGGGCGATCCCTTGGCAATGCTCTCCCAGTTGTGCTGCTCCGGAACCTGTCCGCTAACGCCGTGCCCCGTGAGAAAGGTGACGGCGGAGTTGGTGTCGCGGTGCGTGACCGGAATCCCGGCATAGGCGAGTCCGCCAATGCCTGCTGTGATGCCCGGAATGATGCGGAACGGAACTCCCGCCTCCACAAGCTGCCGTGCTTCCTCGCCGCCACGTCCGAACACAAACGGGTCGCCGCCCTTGAGCCGCAACACTCGCTTGTGCTGACGCGCCAAATGGATCACACGCTCAGTGATCTCTGCTTGCTTGGGTGACGGTTTACCACCGCGTTTACCTGCATATTCCAGCTTGCATTCCGGAGACGCCAATTTCAAAATACGTTTATCGACCAGCGCGTCATACACCACCACCTCCGCCTGCTGCAAACCCTGCCATGTGTGCAGCGTGAGCAATCCGGGATCTCCCGGACCTGCCCCTGCAAGCCACACCCAACCCGGTTCCAAGTCGGGAAGCGCAAACGGCAGCGATGCCGAGTCGTTGCGTTTGTCCTGAGAATTCTGCAAAATACCTGTTCCGGAAACGATGGTCGTGGCTCGTTGTTCGTGTCCCCTTCAAACCTTCAGAACCACCCAAGGGGGTAAACTGCCAAAGGTCCATCAGTTCAACCTGAAATCACAAAACCTGAAATCCGAAACTGACATGGCCCGCAAACCCTCCGGTCCCTTGCGACGCGGCTGGACCACCGGAGCCTGCGCCACCGCTGCGACCAAAGCCGCCTACACCGCGTTGCTCACGGGGGAGTTTCCTGATCCGGTCAGCATCATTCTGCCCAAAGGCCAAACCCCGGCCTTCGCCTTGGCTCGCGAGGAATTGGGCGACGGCTGGGCCACTGCCGCAATCGTCAAGGACGCGGGTGACGATCCGGATGTCACCCACGGCGCAACCATCATGGCCACCGTCCAACACGGCCCTTCCGGCTCCGGAGTTGTGTTCAAAGCGGGAAACGGCGTCGGCACCGTCACCAAGCCCGGACTGCCGATTTCTCCCGGAGAACCGGCGATCAACCCGGTGCCGCGAAGTCTGATGCACGAGGTCATCCGCGAGGTCGCCGCAGCCCACGGCGGCTCTGGAGATGTCGTCATCACGCTGTCCGTCCCCAACGGCGAGGAACTGGCAAAGCACACCTGGAACCCGCGCCTCGGCATCGTGGGCGGACTCTCCATCCTCGGCACCACCGGAATCGTCATCCCGTACTCCTGCTCGGCGTGGATTCACTCGATCCAGCGCGGCATCGACGTCGCCCGCGCCACGGGCCTCTCGCATGTGGCCGGATGCACCGGTTCCACCAGTGAAAAAACCGTACAGACCCGCTACGGACTCCCGGATGAAGCGATGCTCGACATGGGGGATTTCGTCGGCGGCTTGCTCAAGTACCTCCGGAAACATCCCCTCCCGAAACTCACAATCGGCGGCGGCTTCGGCAAACTCACCAAACTCGCGCAAGGGCACCTCGATTTGCACTCCGGGCGCAGCCAAGTTGACTTTACTTGGCTTGCGGAGCAACTGCTCCGGCTTGGCGCTCCCGAAGCCTTGGTCACCGCCGCCCGACACGCAAACACCGCCAACGAGGTGCTGGGCCTCGCCCAAGCGTCCGGATTCCCGCTCGCCGATACCCTCGCCTCCCACGCCCAAGCCGAGGCTCGGAGAGTTCTTCGCAATGCACCCGTTTCGCTGGAAGTGCTGGTGGTTGATCGTCAAGGAAAGATCGTCGGCAACACTTCGTTTTCGGAACCGCCATGACCTCCGACACAATCCTTATTCTCGGCGGCACCAGCGAAGCCTATGGACTGGCCAAGCAGTTGGTGGGCGCTGCACGATTTCAACACTTTCGGGTTCTGACGTCGCTTTCAGGAGCCACCTCCAACCCGCGCCGACCCGCAGGAGAACTTCGGTTTGGCGGTTTTGGAGGGGCTGATGGCCTTGTCGGTTTTCTTCAGCAGAAAAATATCACGCTGCTTGTGGACGCGACCCATCCCTTTGCCGAGCAAATCTCCCGGAACGCCAGCGACGCTTCCCGGAAAGCGAACGTCCCGTTGCTGCGGCTGGAACGTCCGTCTTGGACTCCAGAACCGAAGGACCGCTGGATTTCCGTCCCCAATCTTGCCACTGCTGCCGCATGGCTCCGGGAGCATCCGCACACCGTGTTCCTCACGACCGGCATCCGCGAGCTTGACGCCTTCCGGGACTGCCTCAGCTCCCGCTTTGTGATCCGCACCATCACCCCGCCCCAGCTTGCAGAGCCGTGGCCGCACGCCAGCTTCGTGCAGGCGCGCGGGCCGTTTTCCGTGGAAGCCGAACTCCAACTCCTCCGGGATCACAACATCTCCCTGCTCGTCACGAAAAACAGTGGTGGTTCTGCAACGGCCCCAAAACTCCATGCGGCCCGCCAGCTTGACCTGCCCGTGCTGATGACCGAACGCCCGGAACTTCCCCTCTCCAAAACGGTTTCGGAAGTAGATGCGGCCCTTGCGTGGATCACTTCGTTTCAGGCGTAGTCCAACACCGGAACCATTCGTGAGGGTTGTTTCTTTTGCCGGAGTCTCTGTTCCATGCTCTTGATGGTGTCTGGAGCAAGTAGCGTATCAGAACATACATCACACACCTCTGCCGAAACGTTCTCAAAGACGTACACTTGCTCTCCTTCCTGAAGCGTATGGAGAATGTGGCGAATTTCATACTCTCCTGTACAACCTCGAATTGTGCATTTCACCGGGGACCTCTCCTGAGGGTGTTTCCCATTTGGGTAGTTTAGGTTCATAGACCGTGATGATGACAGTAACCTCGTGTGAGGTTGTGCAAACGACATGAACATATCTGTTTCTTGCTGGATTTTCCGCATACGAGACAACAAGCACCTCTTTGGTGTTCCGGGGAGTTCTCCAACAAGACACAGGACTGCAAAACTTCCAAGAGTTTCTCAATATCCACTAAATCGTCACGCATCTCCTGCTGTGCATGAAACGTCAGTCGGATTTGAGTCCGCTGGCTTGATCTCTCAGATTTGATGCTATCGCCTCAGCCATTATTTTTGAAGTCGAGTGTTTTTTGCCTCTCTGTGTGCTTTTTCTTCGGACGCAGCACATGCACATGCTCCGCGTCGTAGAGGGCGCTGTCGCGGAAATCATGTGAGGCGAAGACTCGTCCAACAAGGATCAAAGCGGTACGGCTGATTTTCGACTTTCGCACTTTTTCCCGGATGTCGGCCAAGGTTCCGCGCAGAAACTGCTCGTCCGGCCAACCGACGCGGTAGGCGATCACCACGGGGCAGTCCTCGCCGTAGTGGGGAATCAGCGTGTCCTGCACATGCTTGAGGTTGCGGATCGAGAGGTGAATCGCCAAGGTCGCGCCGCTGCGTCCGAGGGTGTCCAAATCCTCACCTTCCGGCATCGCCGAGGCGTGCATGGTGGTGCGCGTGGCGATCACGGTTTGGCTGACCTCCGGGAGCGTGAGTTCCTGTTGGAGAACCGCCGCCGCCGCCGCAAAGGCGGGGACTCCGGGAGTCACGTCATAGGCAATGCCGAGGGCGTCCAAACGCCGCATCTGTTCCGCAATCGCCCCGTAAATCGAGGGATCGCCCGAATGCACCCGCGCCACGTCCTTGCCCTCGGCGTGGGCGTTTTCCATTTCAGCGATGATCTCGTCAAGGTGCATGGGGGCGGTGTCCCGGATGTGCGCGTTTTCCGGGGCATACGCTAAAATTTCCTGCGGAACCAGCGATCCGGCATAAAGGCAGACGGGGCACTTGGCGATCAGGTCGCGTCCGCGAATCGTGATCAGGTCCGGCGCTCCCGGCCCGGCCCCGATGAAATGAACGATCATGGAATTTCTGATTTTTTCAGGTTGCTGAGGATGTACGCTTTTCCAGCCAACGCTTGAATGAAGACCTAGCCTCCCCCGATGATCTTCCGACCAGCATCCCTTCCACACTGATGTCATCGTCCAGTTCTTCCCAATGCACCCCTTGACCACCTCCGAGCAAACGCCAATTCTTGCGCTCTTCCGGGGTCGCATGAAGCAGCCGTGGGAACCACGCCAGGGGCACCGAAACACTGTGTCCGTCACTCAAGTCCATTCTCAAAGTGTCTGAAGTCACAGAAATTTGCTGAGCATTGGGCACTTGAAGTTCAGCCAATAAAGTACTCATTCCAGCATTCCATGATTTGGGTTTGATGTGAGATCACGATTTTCTGAATACGGTTGATTTCTTCCCGGTTGAATCCACCACTGCTTTGCAACCGCATGGGGACCATCCAGAATTTGGCGATTTTGTCATCTCGTTCCACATGCACATGATACGGTTCATGTCGATCTCCGGCATAGAAAAAGAAGCGATATAGCCCCTTCTGAAAATCGTAGGCATGTGAGGTCTTAGCTTCGCACAAGTTTTTTGAGGGGGATGCCCAAACAGCCGGATGAGTCGTCTCAAAAGCCCAAGGGTGAGCGGAACGCCGACAGCCGCAGACGTTTCCCTAGTAAAGTCCGGGGGCAGAAGGTACCAAAAAAATGACACGATTCCGGTAGGAATTCAAGCAGTTTCGGAGGCTGAGCCTAGGGTGAAAGTTTCAGGGGGGAAGCGAATTCTCACGGTGGGCACTCAATTGGCTTGCAGCCACCGGGGCACCTCTCCTATGCTCCGGGAAGTCCATCCTTCAGGCCGAGGCTGCCATGATTGCCAAGACCTGCTCCACAACTGTGTTAGGAAAATCCTCCCTTGCAAAGCCCCCAAACCATTCTGGAATCGGTGTTTGGTTATGAGTCGTTTCGTGGTCTCCAGCAAGAGATCATTGCACACGTCAGCCAAGGCGAGTCCGGATTGATTTTGATGCCCACCGGAAGCGGGAAATCGTTGTGCTACCAGATTCCGGCCATTCTGCGAGCAGGCGTGGGCGTGGTGGTTTCGCCGTTGATTGCGCTGATGCAAGATCAAGTCAGCGCCTTGCAACAAGCCGGAGTCCAAGCCGCATTTCTCAACTCCACGCTCAGTCCGCAGGAAATGGCGGATGTCGAGGGGCAACTGCGAGCAGGGCGATTGGATTTGCTCTATATCGCTCCGGAACGTCTCAAAACCCAGCGGTTTTGGCAGTTGCTGGGGCAACTCCAGATTGCGCTTTTTGCCATTGATGAAGCCCATTGTGTCTCACAATGGGGCCACGATTTTCGCCCGGATTACCGTCAGCTTGTCGCCTTGCGAAAACGCTATCCGGGAGTGCCTTGCCTAGCACTCACGGCGACGGCGGATGCTGTCACGCGGGAAGACATTCGGGAGCATTTGCAACTGACGGACTCACCCGTATTTGCTTCCGGATTTGACCGCCCGAACATTCAGTATCGAGTCGCACTCAAGCACAGCCCTCGCCCCCAACTCCTGAATTTCATCCGCGAAGAACATCCGGAAGATGCTGGAATTGTTTATTGTTTGAGCCGCAAACGGGTGGAAGACACAGCGGCATGGCTGGTCGGCAAAGGCGTTCCCGCGCTCCCCTACCACGCGGGGCTGGATGCTGCTGTCCGGCGCCAAAACCAAGCACGGTTTGTGCGAGAAGAAGGCATTGTGATTGTCGCCACGGTGGCGTTTGGAATGGGGATTGACAAACCAAATGTGCGTTTTGTCGCTCACCTTGACCCGCCTAAAAGCATCGAAGCCTACTATCAGGAAACGGGACGCGCCGGGCGTGACGGCTTGCCCGCAACGGCGTGGATGATCTACAGCCTTGCCGATGTGGTCAGTTTGCGCAGGCTGCTCAGCCAATCCGAAGCCGATGCAGTGCATAAACGCTTGGAACAGCAAAAACTGGAAGCCCTGCTCGGTTATTGCGAAAGCGTGAACTGCCGCCGACAAGTGCTGCTGCGTTATTTTGGCGAATTGCCTGAAGCGCAGTGCGGCAATTGCGACACCTGCTTGCAGCCCGTCACAAGCTGGGACGGCACGATTGCCGCGCAAAAAGCGCTATCCGTGATTGCTCGCACTGGCGAACGCTTTGGAGGAGGGCACTTGGTTGATGTGCTGCGGGGCACTCCAACTCCAAAGGTGCAGCAATTTGGCCACGACCGCATCAAAACTTTTGGGGTCGGCGCTGAGCTTCCGGAAAAGCAGTGGCATTCCGTGTTTCGTCAATTGATGGCGGCGGGGCTTTTTGAGGTTGATCCGGAATACGGTAGTTTCGGTTTGAACACAAACAGCTGGGAGGTCATGCGGGGGAAGCGCACGGTCGCACTCCGGCATGATCCGGAACCGCCGCGAAAATCCCGCAAACCCAAACGTCCGGGCGCTCCCGTCGTTTTTGAAGACCCGGCGATGAAAGCGTTGTGGAACGATTTACGGGAACTCCGGATGGCTCTGGCAAAGGAGCAGAATGTTCCGCCTTACGCCATTTTTCACGACAAAACGCTGGTGGAAATGCTACGGCAACATCCGGGGACTCTGGCGGAATTGGCCCAAATTCCCGGAGTGGGCAAGAACAAACTCGAACGCTATGGCGAGGGTTTTCTTGAGTTGCTGCGCCCTTTTGTTGGCCGTTCAACGACCCCGGAAATGTCGGGTGCTCCGGAAAAACAGAAACCTCCGGCCCCGCTGGAATTTGCGGAGGTTGATGAAATTTCAGAAACGGTGCAACAAACGTTTGATTTGTGTGTGCAAGGGCTGGCTCCGGAACAGATCGCAGAGGAGCGGGGCTTGCAGGAAACGACGGTTTACAGCCATCTCGCCCAAGCAATTGCTGAAGAGAAGCTCACTCCGGAAGATGTGTTGCCATTGGAAAGCTTTGAATTTGAGCGTATCCGGAGAGAGTTCACCACCCTTCCCGAAGAATCGAAAACTGCCCTCAAACCCGTGTTTAAGGCACTGAACGAGCAGTATGCTTACGGCGTGTTGCGTTGTGTGCGGGCAGGGCTTTGGGGGCTGCCGTGAGGGATGAATCGCCCCCGCTTCCGCTTGCAGATTTGCGGGCATAGCCCCTCGGCGTATAAACCCATCCGGCCCCGTCGGGCGAGGGCAGGTGCCGCGTCTGGCTGGAGCCGATCAGCACCACGGTGAGCATGTCGATGAGTTCCGGGCGCAGTTCCTCCAGCGAAATGACGCGCAGGGTTTCGTCCGGGCGACCAAGGTTGCGGGCCAGCACGACCGGGGTTTCCGGAGGCCGGTGGTGCCGCAGGATGTCCCGTGCCGTCACAAGCAGGGCCACCCGTTTCCGGGAAACCGGATTGTAGAGCGCAATCACGAAATCGCCCTGCGCGGCGGCATGCAGCCGTTGCTTGATCACCGAGGTCGGAGTCAGCAAATCCGAGAGCGAAATCGCGCAGAAGTCGTGGCCGAGGGGTGCGCCGATGCGGGCGGCGGCGGCATGCATCGCGGAGATTCCGGGGACCACGGACACCGCCACCGGCGCCCACTCCGGTTGCGCCTCCCGCTCCAGCAGTTCAAACACCAGCGTCGCCATCGCGTAAATTCCGGGATCGCCGGATGAGATCAGCGCCACGGTGCGCCCCTCGGCGGCGAGATTCAGGGCGTAGCGCACCCGCTCGGTTTCCTCACCCAAGGCAAAGCGGTGCTGCTTTTGGTCACGCCGCACGTCCGCCGCCAAGTCGAGATAGAGTCCGTATCCCACCCAGTCGCTGGCGGCTTCCAGCGCCTTTCGTGCTTCCGGAGTGCGCCACTCGGCGGTACCGGGGCCAAGCCCGACGATGAACAACTGCCCCTGCCCCACGCCAAAGGCTTCGGCCTCAAACGGTTCTGGAGCCACCGCGATGGCACAGGTCGCCCGCGCCGAGCGCACCTTGGGCACCCACAACATTCCGAGCGGCCCGACCACCGCCAGCGCCGCGCCCTCTGCGACTCCGTGGCAACCCACCTCCCGGAACACCACCTTGGAGGGGGTCAGCAGCCGTGTTTTTTGCTCATCCAAGGTCGTCGCATCAAAAAACCGCACCGGGCGATTCAATTGCATTCCGAGGGCCAACACCGCTTGCTCGTCGCGCTTGACCTCCAGCGAAAACACTCCGGCCACGCTCTCTGGCGCAAGGTGGTACCAATGCAGGGTCTCGTCCACCAGCGTCCACAATTCATCAGGATCGCACCCCCGCTCGCACCCCACCCCAATCGCCAACGTCCGGGGGTGATAGACGAGGTGGCTCGTGCTTCCCGACCAACGCCGCTCGGACACGGAAATGCGCAAGCTCCCGTGCGGGTGGCGCGGCAATTGGCTCTCCCCGAACCACGAATGCCGCCCCTCCATCGTGAGGGTCGCGCCATTCAGCAGTTCCGCCATGAAAGATTTTGCGTCTTCCGGATTGGCGAGGGTGAGGCCGTCCGGCGGCTCGTCGAGCGCAATGCCAAAGCGTAAATCACCGGACGTTGTCACGGCAGCAGAACCGCCCAATTCCTGCGTGATTTGCTGTGCCAAGAAATTGGCCCGATGGTGTCCGCCCAACAACGGCACCACGGAACTACCGTCCTCCGCAATGGCCAGCACTGGCGGCTCGGTGCGTTTGTTCTTGAGTTCCGGGGCCACCGCCCGAATCAAAATGCCCGCTGCACACACTCCGATGATCGGCGTTCCCTCCCGGAAGAGCGCGGCAAGGTGTGCCATCGTTTCGGTGAAGTGAACCTCAGCTTCGGGCACACGACCGGCCTTGCTGTGCAGGGTGCCGTCCAGCAAGCCCACGATGCGCTGGGCCACAGGAACTGCTCCGGCGGTGAGGCAGACAACGGCAGGTTTAGACACGGCGCACCAAAATCATGGAAAAGTACGGAACGGTCTCCGGATCAACCTCGTCCAAGGGCAGCACCCGTTGATCCGGACGGGTCGCGTGTTCCACATAACGGGCTTGTTCCGCCAAATCGCAACGGTTCAACAAGTCTCGCAGTTTCGTGAAATGCCGACCCACTTTCATTAGCACAAACACGCCCGGTGCTTGCAGACGCGACTCCAATTCCGCTTCTGAAAGTGGGCCGGGCAGCACGGTGAGGGGTTCGTTACGCGCAACCAGAGGCCGCCCAAGCACGGCGGCACAGGCCATCGGCGAAGATACTCCGGGCACCACCTCAATCCGGAAACTTCCGGAGAGCCGTTCGAGCAAATACATGAACGAACCGTAAAAAAGCGGGTCGCCCTCGCACAGCACGGCCACTGATTTCCCGGAGGCCAGTCGAGTCGCCAAGCTCTCTGTGGCATCGTCATACGCCTGCTGCGCCGGAAACGGGTCTACCGAAATCGGCAAGCGCAAGGGCAGCACCTCCGGGTTGGCGCTCAGGTGCGGCTTGGCGATTTCCCAAGCCAAGCCAGTGCCTATCTCCGGAGCCGGATATGCCACCACCGCACATTCGTTAAGCAGACGCACCGCCTTGAGGGTGAGCAACTCCGGATCACCCGGTCCCACTCCGAGGCCGTACAACACTCCTGAAGTTTGATTCACCACAGAGGACACAGAGGTTTAAAGTTTGAGGTGAATCTCATCTGACTGCGGCGAATTGGGTGACGGGGCGCAGAGGACGCCAGCCCTGAAATGCACCGATGGGTGCTGCATGAGCAATGTCGATCCTAGTCAAAGCACCTCCGTTCGCAGCCTGCCATTTCAGTAACACCTGTTCCCCCTCCAAAGTCACTGCGTTTGCCACCATCCGTCCTCCCGGTTGCAATTGCTGCCAACAGGTTTCCAGCAGATTCGGCGTTGTCAGCCCACCTCCGAGGAACACAGCATCCGGAGCCTCCAAACCGGAAAGTGACTGCGGTGCTTCTCCTGCGACAATTTGCAACCGGGGCACACCAAGTTGGGTCGCGTTTTGTTCAATCAGGGCGCTGCGCTCCGGTTTGCGCTCAATGGCAAGGGCGCGACAACGGGAGTCGCTGCGCATCCACTCAATTGCCACAGAGCCGCAGCCCGCTCCCACATCCCAAAGCAACTGCCCCGGAATTGGCTGCAACCACGCCAGCGTGAGTGCCCGAACCTCGCGCTTGGTGAGTTGGCCGTCGTGGGTGAAGGCTTCGTCCGGAAGCCCCGGAATGCACGGCAGCACTTGGGCGTTTTCGTTTGCAACACACTCCACGGCAACCACGTTCAGGGCCGCACCTTCCGGATGGTTCCAGCTTGCAGCGGTTCCTGCAAGTTTCTGCTCGCGTTCGCCACCCATGTTCTCCAGCACGGTGAGGCGGCTGGCCCCAAATCCACGCTGGACAAGTAATTCTGCAATCGCCTTGGGACTGCGACCATCCCAACTCAACACCATCAGCTTGGCTCTAGGTTGGATGTGCGGGTGCAACGACTCCAGCGGTCGCCCATGAACGGTCAGCGTTTCAACCTCCGGCAACGACCACCCCAATCTCGCGCAGGCCAGCGAGTAGGCGGACGGAGCAGGCAAAAAACGAATTTCCTCACAGCCGAAGCCTTCCCGCAAGAGCTTTGCGCCAACGCCGTAGCAGAGCGGATCCCCCGTGGCGAGGACCACCGTACCCTCGCCCGCTTCCCGGATTTTTGGGAAATCGTCTCCCATGCGCTGCGCCCAAGTTTCGCGCTGGGCGGCAACGGCATCCGGTAGCATTGCCAAGTGGCGCGGTCCTCCGTAAATCGTGCGAGCCTGCTCCAGACACGAACGCGCCGCTACGCCCAATCCGGGCCATCCATCCTCGCCGATGCCCACCACCGTCAACCAAGGTGTGTTCATGTTGGCGCTCCCATTATCGCCAAGGCATTGACCGCCGCCGCCGCCATTGCGCTACCCCCCCGCCGTCCGTGCAGGGTGATGAACGGAACTCGGGCAAATTCCGCAACCGCAACTTTCGATTCTGCCGCCCCGACGAATCCCACTGGAAACGCGAGGATCGCCGCCGGTTCCGGCCAGCCTTCCGCGATGCCTTCAAGCAAATGAAACAACGCCGTGGGTGCATTGCCGATCACCACCACGGCTCCTGCGAGTTCCGGAAGCCAACGTTCCGTGGCGACCAGCGCCCGTGTGCAATTTCGAGACTTCGCTTCCTCACGCACTTCGGGATCGTTAATCCAGCAGTACACCGCATTCTGCGCGGGTAGCCGCTCCCGCATGACACCCTCCACAACCATCCGGACATCGCACAGCACGGGTGCCCCGCATTGCAGCGCAGCGCGTCCGGATTCCACCACTTGCGGATGCCATGCGAGTTCGTTGAGCAAATCCGTCATCCCGCACGAGTGCATGAGTCGCACGGCCATCTCCGCCACCCCCTCTGGACAGCTGGAGAAATCAACCTCTTTTCGGATCGTTG
>LWDU01034529.1_pt1 | contig 16256 bp, 14 predicted proteins | sample 727161 | NCBI WGS metagenome assembly LWDU01 (sample SAMN04566230, study PRJNA314399) | hydrothermal vent metagenome | isolation source: deep sea hydrothermal plume seawater | place: Mexico: Gulf of California, Guaymas Basin | collected 2004-07-11 | reverse complement strand
TTCGTTTTTTACTCATATTTTTTACTCCGAATTGTTGGGTTAAGTTTAACTCGTTCGAAATAAGAAATCTTAAATTGTTGTCTTAAATTGTGGGGGCACTATACATTGTTATTAAGAACCGCAAATCAGCATAATTTTATTTTCAAACTAATAAAAATTCTTGTAAATAAATGGCTGATTCAACCTTGAAACGCAAAATTTTCTCCGAATGATTTCCCAAAAAAATACCTCTGTTGCACGACATCGCACCTCGGTTCATAGAGGTGCTGCATGTTAGCAGCTAGCTCTATTTTTCTCTCATTCGGAGATATGACCTAATGCGCTTGGTAAAAGTCATTAATGTGATTGTGCTCATTATATACATTGATGGGTATACTCCTAACATATATCTTGTCTCAACATGCATAAAATAGATTAAATATATAAATGTAATTAAGAAAAACGATCCAAACAATACCTTCTCATAAGATGCTCTTTGTAGAAAAAGATAAACAAAACTAAACGACCATAATAAAATATTCATCACATAAAAAAATGCCTTGACAACATACTGAATGATATTAAATTTTTTGTCAATAGGATTGAGAGAGGCGAATGAATTTGTGTAACTATGGAATATATATTGAGGGGCTCTAATAAATATGGGGACTATCACATAATATCTTAATGGGTCGCCCTGTTTAATTTTATGCTTAAATTCATTAAATTTAGCATAAACGTTAGCCTCACATTCAAGTGGCTTTTCCCCCCATTTTATCTTCATAAGGTCAATAACCTGTGTCTCATGCCCCCAGAGTTTTCTGGCTGCTTCCAGATTGGTCTGCGTTATCTTATTTTTATATTTAGTAATCCGATAATTAATACAATCTTGATAAGAAATTAAAGCAGAATACAATTCTTCTTTAGAATATCCCACATAAGCGTATTCTGGTACTGTTTTAGAAATGAAATGTCTTATTGTTAAGTATGGATCATCAGTACCAATATCAGTAGTTATAGCTACATGAAGAGCAGTTCCATTAGGAGAGCCCCATGATGACCACCAATCGTTAAGTGCGACACTTTTGGAGCCGAATCCACCAAATGCTGCACTTTGATTAGATGTTTCTAAAGGCACAAATTTATTAATCTTAATATAATTATGTATTATCCATGGAGAAAATATTATACTAAAAACAAAAATTGATAAAAATACAAATTGTAATCGCCGTAAGATATCTAAGTGTTTGTTTAGTAAAATTGCTAATGTTAACGCAACCAGCAAGACGCCATCTAAAGGTCTAGTTAGTGTTGCAAAGGCACAGAAAATAGTTGCTAAAATCAAATAATTATACGAAAATTTTCCGTCGCTAAAAAAGAATCTGCTCGCATAATAAAGCGAAAAAACAACAAGAGATGGATGGATGCTCTCTGTAATAGTGTAAAATAAGTAGCCAGTAAAATATAATGACGTCCCATACAATAAAGTTAAAATATAACCAAGCACATTACTTTTTGTGATTAAGGATACTATAAGACCAAAGGCAACAGCTGATAGTGAAAATATTATTGATTGTGAATATGGCAATATTCTGTGCGCTGTTTCTTCTCCAAACAGAATGTAGTGAAACCCATAAAATAATGGATACCCAGGAGTGCGCCTAACACTCGCACCTGGATCACTGCCGTCAATTGTGAAACCGTCACCACTAACATAGTTTTTTATTTGCGTGGTATACCATGGATTATCAATACTCCATCTGGTACTATCGTGAACTAATTCATGAGAGTATCTACCATCGCTACTATCTTCCGTAATGTTAATATTTATGATATTAACAAATATAGAATAAAACAAAATTACGAAAAACAAATATACGTATATATTCTTACTATAGAATGTTGTCATTAATATGTTTCCAAAAAAAAGGCACGTTAATACTCCAATAAAGATAAAAAAATCATGTTATTTTCACATACAAGCTCTGTCTTGTGAATAACGATTTTGCTAGGTCAGAAGGAGTGATTTAATCATTCTACAGTCACTATCTACACCATAATCATTACTAAAAATTAATGCGATTTTTCTCAATTACAATTGGATAATTTCTATTCTTTTCATGCAAGAACCCAATATATTCTCCTAAAATCCCAATAAATAATAAAATAATTGAGCAAAAGAAAAATAACCCTATAATCAACGGAGCTGTACCAATTGTGAAAGTATCCCAAAAAACTAATTTTTGTAGCAAATAAAAAAAAGCAACAATTAAACTTAATATAGAACAAGAAAATCCTAACATTGTTGCCAGCCTTAATGGCACTTTTGAATGGCTAATAAGACCAAGTATTCCCGCATCATATAATGAATAGAAATTACCAGATGTAACCCCACCTGACCTTACTTTTTGATCATACTCTACTGTTCTAATTTCAAGTCCTATGTATGGGATGAGCCCTCTAAAATATGGATAAGGGTCTTTAATATCTTTAAGTATATCTAGCACATCTCTATCGTAAAGGCCAAACCCATGAAAATTACGTATAAGATTTATTTCCGATAGAGAGGTCGAAATATTATAATAAAGCTCTCTAGCCTTATACATGAGCGCTGACTCCTCACTACTTTTCTTCACACCGATTATACTCTTCCCGCCGTCTTCCCACTCTTGAATAAATCTTGGAATCAAAGCAGGAGGCTCCTGCAAGTCAGCAGATAATAAGACAGCAGCATCACCTTCAGCCTGTAATAAACCATAATATGGTGATCGAATCCAGCCAAAATTTCTACTATTACGAATAACTTTAACATTATGATTGTTTTTTGAAATATCTTCTAAAATACTATAGGTATTATCAGTTGATGCATTATCAATAAAAAGATGCTCGTAATTGTACTTGTCAATAGAATTAAAAATACTCTTAACTTCAGAATAACATTTTCTAATATTGGCTTCCTCATTGAAGCATGGAGTTACAACAGTTATAGTTTTCATTTATATTCCTCCTTAAAAACAAAATATTTACTTAATAGGAACGATACGACCGATCCTGGAACAATAGCAAAAAAACCTGCAATGTAGTCATTAAATCCAATATTTCTAAACATTGTTATTAGTGCAATATTAATAATATAGATAATAATATAGGTAAATAAAAATTTCCAAATTGAGGCAACGGAAAGTGAAACAGCATTAAAAACATAACGACCTGTTGTATTATAATTAAAGGCCACTCCACAAACGGTTGCAAATAGTGCGGAAATTTTATAATCAAGGCCAATATAGATAAATAAGGAGTAGCATGTATAACCAAAAATTGTATTTATAATGCCGATTACAATAAATCTAACTACCTGATTAGACATACTTAACCAAATTAGACACACTTAACCAAGTAAACTTTTTATTATTTCTTTATGATTTTCTGTGTGTAGAAAAAAATAATTAGTAGGGATAGTCTCTGGGGTAACAGCTTCAATTATCTTAAATCTTGTTCCGACAAAAGCGAAACACTGGTATCCAATAGGAGAAAGAAGTTCTATTATATTATTTGGATGATAGTCAAATTTTGCAGACCATTTTCTTAACATTTCGGTGAAAATAAATGGCTTATCCCTGGATAACATTTCGATTCCACCTTTAAAAACAAATAGTTCAGACCCTTCAACATCACACTTTATCATATCAATATGCGCACCATTATCTCTAGCAAAGTTATCAAGTGTTTCAGTCATACAAACTGTCTTATTCATACCTTTCTTTTCTTGAATATTTTTCATAGAGGAGCTACCAGTTTCAGTTTCACTCCAATAAAATTCAACTTCCCCACTACTATCAGATAAGGCAAAATTATTTGGATAAATTTTACTAATTTTATTAAATTTTATATGTCTTACTAGGTATTCATATGTTCGAGGGATTGGTTCAAATGAATATATTTTATCAACATTCTCTAATTTGCCAAAATTTAATGAATACCAACCTATGTTTGCTCCAATATCAAAAATTACTTTACTCTGGCCTGCCAAGAAAAATATCAAATCTCTTTCGACTGGATCAAATGAATGAAAATTTAATATTTCGATCGGTATAAATCTACTATCAAACCTATCCAGATACAACTTTATACCTGATTCCTTCATCACCACATATATTTCATCATTATCAATTACAATAGATTGAACATCTGTATCCTTAATGTAATCATAATATTCAAATAATGCCTGATGCTTTTGATGCATAGCATCAATATAATCATGCTTATCCAACGTCTTATCTATATACTGATTGTACAACTCTTTTAAGCTCATGATAAGCACTCATAATTGATACTAAATATTTTCGTTTTCATAACTTTCTACTACCCTCCTAAAACCTTTATCTATTGGAAAAAATAAATTCCACCCCAATTTTTTTACTTTACTAATATCAACAGTGGTTTTAGTGAAATTCATTCTTAAGAAATTTTTTGAAGAATTTGCCTTCATAACAACTTTCAATTCTTTTTCTGGAAAAACATCATTTACTAAGTATTCAGCCAGATCTTTTATGCTAATTTCATGATCAGTTGCAACATTATATGCTTCTCCATGCTTTCCATTAAGCATTACAGTAAAAAAGCCAGCAATTGCATCTGCAATATAACAAAAATTTCTTATTGCACTGCCATCACTATAGAGTTCAATATCTCTATTTTCAACAATACATGCTATAAAATCTGCAAATGATCTGCCGTCGCCCAACTCAATGCCCGGGCCGTATGTTATGGCAGGACGTATAATTTTGACAGGAACTCCGTGCTGGTGCATCCATGCAATACACATATTTTCACCCATTCTTTTGCTTTCTAAATAACAAGATTCAAGGTCAGTAGGATTAAGGCCACCAAAGCAATCTTCCTTTATCGGGTAATCATTATCATCAACATAGCCATACACTCCACTAGTGCTAAAAAATAAAAAACCTTCTACTTTATTATTTACTGCTAAATTCAATAAATTCTTAGTGCCAATAACATTAGGCAATATAGTTTCTACAGGATATTCTCTGAATAACTTAGGAGTTGCATTGCTAGCCGCATGAATAATATAATCTATATTATTATCTATATCGATCTCATCACAAACATCTTGCTCAATAAATTCTAGTCTAGAATCACTTTTAGCGTAAGCAAATCTTGAACGGGCTTTACTTATATTCCGAACAAGTCCAATTATTCGAATATTGTAATGTTTTTTTTCATTTAAATATAACAAAACATCTACCATATACGATGGCAAAAAACCAGCTGCACCTGATATTAATACGGTTTTATTATTAAAAACATCCCAAGACAAATCTTTATCAGTAATAAACTTTAGATCACTAAGGACTGTACTATCGAGCGTTTTCATTTGAAATATTCATTTTTTAACTTTTTTGCATATGATAAAAACTCATCACTTTCAAGCTCATGACTATCTATCATGGAAATATTAGATTCATAGTGTTTATATAAATCTAATATTGAATCAGAAATACTCATAAATTTAATATTCTTGATATCTGATAACAATCGACTATTATCACCAGAATAATGGATACCAATTCCTTTATTCAAAACAATAATATCACTTTTATGATTACTAACTTCATTAATTGTATTGGCTATTGTTAGTAAATCAACTGAGATTGATGGGGTAATATTATATGATTTTTGATTTATGTCATTCTCAACAAAATGTTTTACTATTTCATAGAAATCACTAATATATATATAATCGTATACTACATTTTGGTTTATTGTTATAGGCATCTGAAGTAAATTTTTTGCAATTGCGTTAGATATAAACTTATATCTATAATCCTCAAATTTTCCAAAAATACCAAAAATTCTCAATGTGGTCATATTTGAGTAACAACTATCTTCTATATATTTTGAAATTATATACTTTGAGTAGCTGTGACTATCTTCAGGAATATTTTTTCCAAAAAAATCTTCATGCATTTTTTTATGCCAAAAATCTCTAGAATATTCTGAACCACTACCAAAATTAATTAATTTTATCGTCTCACCTGCTATGCAAGCTAAATTAAAAAACATTCTTAAGTTATTTTCACAAGTGTGGGGTGGGTAGTCAGTACCATCTCTTAAAGTTGTTGCTGAATGTATTATTACATCAATAACATTTTTATCAAAATAGCGAGATACACTATCAAAATTTGTTAAGTCTAACTCAGTCACCGTAGGATTAAACACTCTATATCCATCTGATAAAAATAAATTTACCAAGTTTTTTCCTACAAAACCCTCACATCCAGTTATTAAAATATTCATTTATACTCAAAAAAAATATTGTCTCTCCATTTATAATATATTGCTTTCCAGCTCTTTTTTAGAAAGAAATGGTGACATATCTTCCAAATTAGGTGATATTATTGTTCCATCTGGCATTTGTTTTGATGATAATTTGGGGGAAAATTTCTGATCTTTATCTAGAAATACCTCACAAATTACCGGTCTATCTATTTTTAATGTTGATTCAATTTTGAATTCCATTTCTTTATAGCCATTACAGCTAAAATAAGATATTCCAAAAGCTTGGCTAATTTTTGAAAAATCAGGAAAACTTAATCCTGAATTAGGACCACATCCAACTTCTACGTTATTAAAAAAAGATTTCTGTGTTTGGGAAATAGACGCATACCCCGAATTATTCAATAGAAAAATTTTGACTGGCAAGTTATTACTTACAATAGTTTGTAATTCTTGTAAGTTTAACATTATGCTTCCATCTCCGGCAATACACACTACCGAATTTCGTTGATTGCCTATACAGGCACCAATAGCAGCAGGAAGATCATACCCCATAGAGGCACACCCAGAATTTGTCCAAAAGCGCTGTCCAGGTTTTAAACTCGCAGCTTGAAAACCAACTACGCATGCTGTACCGTCTGCAGTGACAACTACTTCATCTTCTTTTAACTTACTAAACAAAGTCTCAATAAAACAGTACGGGTTAATTTTATCACTTAACCAATATTCAGGTAAAACTACTGGATAACGCTCTGAACGATCCTTACACCATTTAAGCCATTCCTGATGTTTCTTACCGCCTTTAACGAATGGCAATTTTGATAATATTGGTAAAAACATAGCTAAATCAGCTATCACTGACATATTTGGTTGTACTGTAGGTTTTTTTAACTCTACTGGGTCAATATCCACCCAAATTTTATATGCTTTCTGAGCAAAAGATTTCCAATTATAACTAACTTGGCGAATATTTAATCGATTTCCTAAAATCAACACACGATCACCAACTGTACCGGGCCTTCCTATATACAAATTATGAGAATTCCAAATAACATCATGAGCATTCCACCCTGTAACAATAGGAATGCCTAGTTTTTCAACAACATTAATAAATTCACTATGTGCCCCGCTTAAACGAACCCCGCTACCCGCAAAAACTACAGGTCTTTGCGCTTTTGAAATTTTATCTAAAATAGCTTTACAGCTGTTTGTTAAGTCATTTTTTATAACTATAGGTGGTTCAAACTTTTCTAAAGCATCTGGATCAATATCAGCTCCTTGAACATCAAGCGGAATATCCAGCCAACAAGGTCCAGGCCTTCCTGAAGTTGCTAGATAAAATGCTTTCTCTAAATGATATCGAATCAAGTTGGGATCAGTAACCATTTCGACGTACTTTGTTATTGGACTTACTAACCTCTCTATATCTAACTCCTGGTCACCAAATTGACGAAGTTGAAGTCCAGTGCTTCTAACAGTTGTTTCATACTTTACTTGACCTGAAATCACAATCATCCCAATAGAGTCTGTCCAAGCGCCGTAAACACCTGTTATTGCGTTCGTTCCTCCTGGACCTGAAGTTACATTTACCAATGCAGGTTTATTGGTTAAACGATAATAAGATTCGGCAGCCATTGCTGCTGCTTGTTCATGATGATTAAAAATACACTCTAAATTTTCATTAGTTCCAAGAGAGTGATTAAGATGCATTGATCCGCCACCAGTAACCATGAAAACATCACGGATTCCAAGCTCAACAACTTTTTTTGCAACATAATCAGATAGTTTCATATTTAAAGCACATACTCAGTAATTTTTAAAAAAATATTAACCTGCTCATTACTTATGGAGATTTGATTTGATTTATATTGATGAGAGGTAAAGAAGGGCTTATAAACATATCTTAAGGTGTGCTTTGTATTTGAATCAAGTGCAGTTTTAACCCCTTTAAGTCAACTTGTTTCCAATTATTTCTCAGTAATTCAAAATAATCAATATATTTCCACCAATAATCAGTTTGGCAATATTTAATTGCATTTAAAATAAATTCTTCTGCTTTTTGATGATTCTTTTTGCCGATGTAACACAATGATGCATAATAATATGCAAAAGCATGGTCTGACTTAACTCTAATTACATTTAACAAACCTTTAAGAGCAAGATCATATTCACCAAGCCTAATATCATTATTGTAAACAAAATTTAATTCTAAGTTCATTATGTACTGCATCTCTTGAATATAATCTGCAGTAAAGTCCTCTGTTTCAATAACAGCTTTTCTGTAATCAGCCCCCAAAGTATCCCCTTTCAAATAATTATTTTCAACTGCTATCTCATTCATCTCACTACCAACAAGTGGGCTGGCGCATACAATGTGAAACCAATTTGAATGAATTGTTCTGAGATTTCTCCTACCTTCCTCAATATCCTCTTTAGTCTCTCCAGGCATACCGATCAAAATATTCGTATTTGTATAAATACCAAGCTCTCTACAGTCATCTGCAACACGCAGTGAAATGCTTAACTTTAATGGTTTTCTCATGGAGTGTTTTAAAACTTTTGGACTCCCGGACTCTACCGGTAGTACTAATTGCCTCACACCAGCATCGTAAAATGCATTCAACATCCTTTTATCTAATGCGTAAAGAGTGAGACCATTTTGGAAAACAGATTCCAGATGAAGATCTCCAATAATGCTAAGTATTTCATAAACACGATCAATATTACCCATTAGGTGATCATCCTGAAAAATTACTGTTGTAGCCCCATATTCTTTTTTAAGACGGGTGAAGTCACCCCTTACTCTATCAATGCTATGATAACGCATCTTCCTTCCATGAACCTTATGCGAGGCACAAAATGTACATTTAAAAGGGCAGCCTCGTGAAGTCATAATATGAAATCCTTTCTGATTCTCAATGACTGCAAGAGCACTCATAGCAGGATTCTGACCATGTTTCTCCATATCACATAGGTCATAATCATAAAATGGAATTTCATCTAAATTCTCAAGAAAGTTATGACTTGGTATAAAATTATTGCTAACATTCTCCTTTGTAATCCAACTTGTATTATTATCCAAATAATGTTTTTTATCGGTTGCTCTTACAAACTCTAACATAGGTATTTCACCCTCTCCATAACAAAGAGCATCAAAATAATCACAATTAAGTTCCGAATATATGTGTTTATACATGCTTGAGGGAATATTACCCCCACCAAGGACAAAAGCATTTGGGAAAATACGCTTTGATACTTTTGCTACATCCATAAAATTATAAAAAGATGGACTAAACAAAGAAGAAATACCGATAATATCCGGGTCGTAATCATAATTACCCAGAAAATACTGGCAATAGTCTTCAAATCTTTCAAATGGAAACTCATCGGCCAAATTTAGCTCAACATTTAAATCAATTAACCTTATGTCTACATTTTCGTATTTTTTTATATAAGCACTCATTGACATAAATCCTAACGGTAAATCTGTCACAAGGCTGTTATACGTTTTTCCGTCAGCCTTTCTATAATGCCTAGAATTTGATGAAGGGTTAATATATGCATCAAATGTAATATGCATAGGAACTATAAAAAGTATTTTAGTTAAATTTTTCAGCATTTCAGTAATTGGTTGTCCTCTAACTTATAAACCTCAAACTTACGATTAAAAGATTCTATTGTCCTTACCACTTCATCTGGATAAAGTCCAGGAACCATAACAATCACAATATCTACATCTGACCTCTCTAAGATTTTTGGAGATACAATTTTTGAGTGCATAACTGGACTATACTTACCTTGTTTAAAATCAGCTGAGTCGACAATAAAAGAAATTTCACTAATTTTAGCAATAGACAGCAAAGCCAAAGTCCTGTGTCCAGCACCCCAAACAGCCAACTTTTTCCCATTTGATCGATTTTGATCAACAAAATCCTTCAATGACTCAGCTAATTGTTCAACATCATCTATTCCAGAAATATCTAAAATCTCTCTTTTTTTAACAATAAGCGAAATATCATTCTTATTATTGATAATACAACTTTCAATTACATCAAAACCATTAAGTTCAAAGGCGCGTCTCATTGTTTCTTCGGTAAAGTAAATCAAATGGTCGGCAACAAATTCATATAGAGTATTAGTTTCTAATAGGTAACTTACGTTTGGAGCTGTTACATAACCTACTGCTCCGGGTTTAGTAATTCTTGCCAATGAACGAATAAAACTCTTTGTATCAGGTTGGTGTTCAATGTAGTTAAGCGAAATAAAAGCATCAAATTGTTCATTATATTTCATATCCAAATCGTCTAGATAACCTTGGATCATATTACGGTTCTGACTCTTAGCATATTCTACTGACTCATCTGAATACTCTAAGCCAACAGCATCCAATCCTGCTTCAATCATAATATCAACAATAGGTCCTCTACCACTTCCAACTTCAACTGCTTTTTTTCCTTGTAATCCAAAAAGATCCACAAATTTAGAAATTTCTTTTAAACGAGACACCCTAGCTTCTCCTGAAAAAGAAGCTGCGGTAATTACTTCTTTATAATAAGAAACCGGATCACAACAAAGCTGTAGCAAATCACAACAAGAACAACGATATACTTTTAAAGTAATGCCTTTGTCTTTTTCAAATTCATCCTTATCTGGATAATATTGTGCTGCTTTAGGAAATGGACTCATTGACAATAATGCCGATCCCTCGATTTCATTTTTACATAATCGACAAAAATTATTAGCTATGTTTTCTTTTTTTGAAATAATTTTGTGGTAGTGCGTCATCTGATTTAATATTTTCCCGATAGATTTCATGCCAAGGAAGTAAATTACTTGGACAACTTTGATGCCACTTCAGAAAGCCTGGGGCACTTGATGTAAGATTTTTGTTATCAATTACATATTCTTCATCTACACAGCAAGTATAAAGTAATGAAATAAAGTGACCTCTATTTTGCTGTTTATCGTCAATAATCTCATTAACAGCTATAGGCGATAAGTCACAAGTTACAGAGGTTCTGAGCTCGGTCCTTGCAACCTCATCAATACGCTTTTTAATATTTTCTTTATATCGAATAATGCCCCCCGGTATATGCCAGCCAGTGCCACTATATTCATCATCTCTCCAAGATAATAAAACCCTATTATTATGATCTTTTATCAACAAATCAACGTTTACTAATGGTGTGGTTCTACTAATATAATAAAAGACACTATCAGGCAACCCTTTTTCTGGATTTTTCACTAAACAATCTAAAATACGAATTACATATTTAGTAAAAAATTTCATGCATTATATATCACTGCTAACTTTTTGCGAAGCAATTTCATCCCAACCACTACGATTAAAGCCCATGTTATATGCGGGCAAGCCAATATCCATGCATTTCTTGCAAATCTCAATTTTTTTCTTACCTAAATTAATATCATCTAAAGTCATCTCAAGATAATTTTCTGAAACAATTGTATTCTTTCGATCAAACACCGTGCAACAGACTGGTACAGTAAGATCGTAATTAATATTGATTTGATTATCTTTGAAAGGACAAATATCTGATTTAAAGTCACTTACTACTGAAATCCCCTCATCAATGGTAACTGGCAAGATCTTATTAAGTTCTTTAGTTTTTATATCTTCCTTGCCATCACAATAATCCATAACACGCTCTAATGGCATCACTAAAGAGTTAACAGTAGATAGAGAAAAATCCAACTCATTACAAAGTTCTTGCATCTTTTGCAAATTTTTTCCATTATTATTCGTATAAAGATGGTAATTCACATCGACAAGCGTGTCGGCACCAAACTTATCTATAAAGTATCTAATCCTATATAAGTTTGATTTGACAAGATTAATATCTCCTCCAGCATGTGTTGTATCGTATACATCAGGATAATATCCGGAAAGTGATACTTTTAGATATTCTGGAGAAGATCTAATAACTTTCTTTATTTGCTCCCCAGATGCTATAGATAAATTACTAGAAACTGCAGCTGCTATACCATTATCATGTAAATAATTAATAATCTTGTTTAACTCTGGGTGTAAAAATGGCTCACCCCAATTATACAAACTAACATGCGTGACAATATTCACTTCGCTCTTCATTTTGCTTATAACGAGCTTAAAATCTTCAAAACTCATCAAGCCTTTTGATGCTTTTTGTCCATCAATACTGTACGCACATGAAGCGCACCTGAGGTTACATGTTCCAACTATATCAATTGTATAAAAAACATCACAATAATCTGAATATAAAACAAAGTCTCTCTCGACAAAATCCATCGTTTTAAGCGCTTTTATAATTTCATCCTCTTTTAACGAGACCGCTATTATAATTACTAGGTCTGGATTAATTCTTTTAAGATCAACAAGATCTCGAGGTTCTCTAACAATAGTATTGTTTACTTTTTTACCAAGTAGGGCTGGATCTGAATCTATAAAGTTAATAACATTTAATGAATGTGATTTGGAAAAGCGTAAAAAACCCATTCCAGTCATTCTAGCGCCCCAAATAACAATAGGTTTATTTTTTAGTAAACTAAAAAGCTCTTCTGCTTTATTTGCCATCATTGCAATTTTTTACAAAAATCTCCAATATCGAAAGAATTTTTATACCACTGATATAGTTCATCAATGGTGGATCTTAGATCTGTAAATTCAAAACCACCAAATTCCTCTAAAAATCTTGAGTTATCTCCCGAATACTCTGTATTAAAACCAGGTTGCTTTATTGTAATTTCGCCTTTTCCATTTTCATGAATATCATTAATTATATTGGCAACTTCTAAAAATTCTACGGGCTTTCCTGTACAGATATTGTAGTTTCTATGCTTTGTATCTGCAGTAAAAAACTGCTCAAGAATTTCAACAAAATCATTAATATAAAGAAAATCAAACTTCATATTTTTATTCATTGAGATTCCTTCTCCACAGAGGGCTCTATATATATTATTAGAAATAAAACGCCTCGTATAATCTTCATATTTTCCATAAATACCAAACACTCTCAAATTTACAATATTCCTAGGTTTCTTTCTAATATCATTTGAAATTATGAACTTTGATAAGCCATAAGTATCAGAGGGTATGTTTTGGGAAAAATATTCTTCATTCATTAATGGTTTATAGTTTTTCATGTCATATTCTGCACCAGAACCTATAGTAATCATCTTATCAAACTTACTTGAACAACGTTCTAAATTAAAGTACGTTGTCATATTTTCCTCTAATGAATGAATATTGACCACACTATAAATCACAATATTTGGCCGATTTTGACTTAAAAATTGATCTACTTGAGCAGTATTGAGTAAGTTTAACTCATGTCTTTTTGGAGATAAGACATTGTAGTTTTTTAAAGTCAAATATTCAACAATATTTTGACCTATAAACCCATTCGAACCTAATACTAAAATCTTTAATGAATCATTATTCATATTTATTATGTTATTGAAAAATCAGAAATAACCTGACTATTGTCGGTCCATGGATTATTTGACGATATTTCATCTTTTGAAGCGCCTATAGCTTCAAGCATTTCATTTTTTACTGGATCAAGGTCCTCGTCTACACATACCATAGGTGCTGAACAATGATTACAAAAATTTATTTTATCTCTATCTCCCTTTAACATTGCAATTTGCAATTGACGTAACGAGTCACCTTCCCAAATATCCTTAACATTTTCTTCATGTGTGTTTCCTATAACTACTTTCCTTGGCCAATCAAGTGTACATGGACTTGTAGTCCCATCACAATTAAAATGTAAATACATAAAAATAAAAGGGCAAACCTCTTTATATTTTTTTATCTTTTGATCATACATGCCCGTATTAGAAACTTCGTTTTGTTTATCGTACTGGGTTTCAGCCCATTGTGGAACAATTTTTTCAATGTATATTTCATCGCAGATATTTCCAAATGTATCAAAGAAAAACTGACGCTCTTCTTCGCTCAAAACATAAATAGAATTATCTTTTGAATCTAACGCACTCGTTCTATCTGCAATCTTTACATATATTTTTAAATCACCCCGAATGCTATACAAATGTGAAATATTAGATATAAGCTCATCCATGTCAAATTTAACTCCAGCGACTTGCTTGTATCTTTCATTGGTCAAGCCCTCTAAAGAAATATTAATTCTTTGTAAACCAGCATCGACCATAGCCTTATTTAGGTCAGGATTTAATTTTGAACCATTTGTGAATAGTTCAATAATATCGGCTACGCCTGAATTTTTTGCATACCCAATCATCTCTGGAAGATTTTTATTTAGAGTTGGCTCCCCATGATTTCCTATTTTTATTTTTTTGATTTTAGATTCAAAACCAGACAGGTCGTCTACAATTTTTTTAAACAACTCTACCGACATAAAATCTCTTTTAAGGCCTGCCTTCTTCATGGCAACGTTATCTGCTTGAAAACAAAAACTACACTTAAAGTTGCACAAACTAGCAACATCAATATGTGCAGAAAATGGCGTGTTTAAAGGTACTTGATTTTCTAAAGTAACTTTTTTAGCCGAATAAATTCTTGGTTGGATAATTGCACCAGTAGATCGATCTTCCATAAATTTATACCTATGTGAATAAAATAAAGTTTAATTATAATCGTTTTAACACTTTGAATAGCGCTTCTGGATTATTGACAGTAGTAAAACTTTGATTTGTATAATCTATATAACCATAGCCATACGAGCAATAAATAAAATCAACGCCATTGTTCTTTGCAGACTCGTAATCATCAAAAGAATCTCCAATTACAACACTGTTATTTTTGTTATTTGTTGATAAAATTTTCTTTACTATATCGGATTTATTTCTAAAATTTCCAGAATCGATTGTTATGGTGTTATGAATAAAGTTATTAATCTTTAACAAGTCAAATATTTTTTTAGTTGGAACCGATGGTTTATTAGTTGATACTAATATTGTGTTATCTTTGCTTAATTCTTGTAAGCCTTGATAAACCCCTGGAAATAGCTTTGTTTTTAGAAATCCACATGAGTCATAATGCAATCTATACTTCTTAGACAGCAGAGAAACTACTTTTGGATCGGGTATAAAACCCTCGAAAATTTTTATAATTGGAGGGCCAATTAAAGGTATATTTGTATCAGTTTTGGCCCTATCTAAAGAAGGAATATATTCTGGGGCGTGTTTGTTCAATACATATTCAAGCGAAAACAAAACGCCTTCTTGACTGTCCAACAGAGTTCCATCTAAATCAAAAATGAATTGCATTTTTAATTTAATCTACTTTTGAGCATTTTTATTCTTTTATCATCTTCACTTTTGACTCCAGAATAATATCTTTTTTTACTTTTTAACCATAATAATTCAAATTCAACAGCTTTTAAAATTGATTCTTCCCCATACTTACTAGATTCAGCAGGGAATACCACCTTTCTTGTTTCATATTTATCTATTAAATTTTCACTATTAAATCTGCTAATAATAGGCAGTGCATCTTTTGTTATTCCACCACCTAAAGCTGTCTTTAATGAACGTTTTTTTGATTTAACAAAAACATCTCTACAAATGCTTTCCACTTCTTCTGAAGCATTTATTAAAGATCTATTAAGCCCCATTGATCCCACCAGGTCAACCCTGCCCACAGTAACACTTGATAAATTACCAATATTATGAATGCTAAGCATCTCATCAAGATTTTTATATGCTGTAATTGTTTCAATATTTACTGCAAATTCAATATCAGCAGCATTGTCCTCAGCAATAAAATTTTCAATTAAGTCAGTAAATTTAGATAATGCATATGGTGTTTCTGCCATTGGAGCCACAATACCATGAACACCCAGCGCCATCCCATTGTATACATCAGTTACAGCCTCTACACCTCCTATCTTTAAAATGATTGGCAGGTCTACTGAACTTGTAACGTCTTTCAATCGCATTAATTCCTCCATACGACTTCCTTCAGCCTCAAATTCAGCTTTTATTTCAAAAACACCATA
>LWDU01000185.1_pt2 | contig 16256 bp, 36 predicted proteins | sample 727161 | NCBI WGS metagenome assembly LWDU01 (sample SAMN04566230, study PRJNA314399) | hydrothermal vent metagenome | isolation source: deep sea hydrothermal plume seawater | place: Mexico: Gulf of California, Guaymas Basin | collected 2004-07-11 | reverse complement strand
TCTTTATAGTGGGAATTATGGAAAATTATGGAGTAAATGGTGAAGAAGCTCATTTTGTTTTAGATGAATATAGAGAGAAATTACGTGATAAAGTACATACTAAACTACCAAATGGATAAGAAATTTCTAAATAAAATAGTTAATCAGATTATGAGGGAAACAGAAATGGTATACCCAACAAGTGACGAGCTTGGGTATGTTAATTTTCCATTTTCTAGAATATATGGTAGTCATGACTCACTTATAAAAAAGAACTGGACAATATTAGAAACACTTGGGTTTTTTTCAGCTTTACCCTCTTCTCCATTTAAACAACATCTTGAAGAAATTTATAGTTTAAATAGTTGGGGTGATCCATACAATGAACAACTTAATTATTTGTGGGATAAATATACTGAGGTATTTATCGATAAACTAAAGAGAGGTATAAATATAGTTGATACCCCTGATAATGATATACCACAAAGATGGGTAGGTCAATTAGATGAATCATTTAAAAAAGGAAACACCATTAGTTTTTTAATAAAGGTAGTGGATCAACTTATAAATGAAACAGAAATTGTTAATGTAGGTGGTCAGAGAGTCAGTAGATCTCCTTGGAGTAATGTATCTCATTTAGGTAGTGCGTTTTGGGATAGACTTAGAAGACACTGTAGGAGTGTATATGGTTTAAATACTGATGAACTACTCTGGGTAGAAGATTACTATAGAGAAAGGTTAGACTCAAAATTAAGAAATAATTTAAGTGAATCAAAAGTGTTTGAGGTAAAAGATAATAAATTTTTACAAAAGGTATTAAAATATTTAATAGACAATACTAAAGTAGGTAGATATGAAAAGTTACCAGATATTGATTTTCATTATGACGGTTATATAATTGTACCAATTGGTAATGGGTTTAGATTTGATGTTTACAATGAAACCAGACAAGCAAATGGAGACTTTACTGTTGAATGGTGGGGAGAGATGAAAGACGTATATTCATTAAAAAATGAAGAAGTGATACCTTTGTTAGACGAATATAATGATTATTTATGGGAGTTAGTCAATAAAATAAGTTCAAAAGAGGATATAAATGAATCTTATAAAAAACGATCATGGCAAAATGATTCATTTATTAATAAGGTGTCTGATGATATTATGAGAGAAACTAAAAAAAGTAATGAATTCCCACATTTATTTATGTTTCCTTTTATTAACAAACCAATAGTTGTTCAAAATATTAGGAATATATCTTTTTATGTGTCTTATTTTGTTGATCATTGTGTACAGGTATATGGGATCGATTGGGATTCTGAAATAGATAGTGTTTGGTATAAATATATCGATAAATTTAAGGAGAAGTATAAAATTGTTGACTCTATTAATGAGTCTAAGGTATCAGATAATAAATTCTTAAATAAGTTATTAGATCACATAAAAAGTGAAACTAAATTCAAAAAGAGATCTAAATTTATGCACAGTTCAGAGAGAACCATATACGCTGGTAATTATGTACGATTACCCTTTTTTCCAGAGGATTGGTATAGAGGACTTCACGATCTCTATATAACTGACTTTATACGCTGGATTCACACAACATTAGGTATCAACGATCCCACAGAAATAGAATATTTATGGAAAAGATATTTAGAATGGGTTAATAAAAAATGTAATGAATAGATAATGGATTATGATTTTTTAAATAAGGTAGTTGATCAGATTATGTCTGAAACAAGGATAGATTTAGAAGGAAGGGATTTATATCTACCCTTTACTAATTCCCCCTTTCCTATTTCCACTTCTCTAATTTCTCTCTACCCTCAGATTGATCGATTTTTATTCTCTGTTCATTGTAGAGACGTTTATGGGTTAAATGAAGAAGAGATAAATTATGTATGGGGGAAATATAGGAAATATTTAATGGTTAAAATAAACAATGGATAAAAAAACCCCACAATAAATTGTAGGGATACCAAAACGAGGGATATTTGGTTTTTTATTTTATAAATCTTTTCAATTTTCTAACTTGAGATTCATTAAGAGTATTTAATACTTTACTGTATTTTTTACTTTCATTTTTCTTTTCTTTTTTCTTTTTAAATTTATCCTTTAAAGATTCTATGGCCTTCATAAGACAATGTTTGGCAGTGTCCATTGATTTAGACACTTCAGAATGATCGAGTACTGATCTTAACTCTTCATGAGATTCACCAACTTCACTATTAACAACTCTTTCTAGTGATTTCATAACATTGTCTATTTTTTCCACATATGTAAGTGATTCTTCATTTAAAGGTATTTTAACAAATCTTTTAAGTGTTTTAACTTGAGATTCACTAAGAGTTTTTAATACTTTACTATATTTTTTACCTTCATCGAAATCAGTCCCTTCTTCGTCTCTATCTTCATGACCTTCATCATAAGACATATCAGACTCAAGGGCTTCAAGATGTTTCTTTATCTCTCCAATTCTATCGTGTGGAGACATTTCTTCCTCATCTTCTAAGTGTTCTTCTTCTTTATGGTCTTCACCTTCGTCTTCACCATAGTTAAAAGTTTCCTCACCTTCAGAATCCTCATAGATGTAAGCCCCTTCATCTACGTCACACGTACAAGGTTTTTTACCACATTCTTCACATTCTTTATCTTCAGATTCAGTAATAACGTCACCTTTTTTATAATCAAAAAGACGTTTAATCTTTTTCATTTCTTCATTTAAAGTTCTCATAAATTCTTTGTTTACTATATAAATATAAAGAAATTATAAAAAAGTTAATATTAAGGTAATAATTAAATGTTATGGTTTAATCCATTATTTTCTACCTAATATATATAACATTTTTGTGTGCTCATACAAAGCTAAACGGAATGTATCATATGAATAATATGGTAAATTATATTCGTGTGCTGTTTTCTTAACAATATTAGATATTTTATTATAATGTATATGACATATATTTGGGAATAAATGGTGTTCAACTTGATAATTCAATCCACCGACATACCAAGAAAATAATCTTGAGTTCGGGGCAAAATTAGAGGTATTCATTAATTGATTTTCCGCCCAACTTAGTTTAATATCACCATCTTCATCTGTTGTTTCAAAAGAAGATGTTGGTATTACATGTGCTAATTGGAAAATTGAAGCCAATGTTATTCCTGAGATAAAATGCATCAATAAAAAACATAGGATTGTTTGCCACCATAATAATGGTGAAAAAATTAATGGTAACCCTAATGTAAATAGAAAGTATATTGTTTTAGTTATAATTAATGTCCACAAAAGGTTTTTACTAGTAGTTTCTTGAGTTTTTATTAGTCCCCTCTTCTTATATCGTTTCCATTGGGTATAGTCCTTTGTTGTAGCCCACACTATTGTCATCATACCATATAAAAACCAAACATATATAAATTGAAATTTGTGTCTTTTTAATAGTTTTTGTTTTGGGGACATTCTTATTAGTGGTTCACTATCAATATCCTCATCCATACCTTTTATATTTGTATATGTGTGATGTAATAAATTGTGTTGGATTTTCCAATTAACCTCATTACCACCAACTAACCATATTAATTTACCCAATAATGAATTTATAACTTTATTCTTTGAATATGATCCATGATTTGCATCGTGCATAATAGATAACCCAATCCCTGACATTCCAAACCCCATTAACACCCACATTAACACAGTTAACCCAGGCGACACTATATTGGAAATAATTATTGTGAATGGTATTAAATAAAGTAAAATCATAAATATAGTTTTAAATACCATATTTAAGTTTGCGTATTTTGAAATTTTGTTTTCCTTGAAGTAAGTGTTAACCCGTTTTGTAAGTACTTTATAAAACTTATTTTTTTTATCTTCCTTAAATTTTATTAGTCGTTGGTAGTTTGTCATATAGATAAATATCTCATATTCTACTATTTTTTGTTTTGATTTATTAAATGTTATGGTAATATAGTAATTAATCTCATGTCGCCCACATTATCATGTAACCACTTATCCATATCCTTTAATGTTATAAAATGTTTAGTGTAATCATCACCAGAAGACATTTTAACAACTATATGTGGTCTTTGGTATACCACCCCTTTTTTTATGAAATATACCCTCCTGTCAATATCCCCAATGTTTAAGTAATAAGTGAAAAAATCCCAGCTGCCACATCTAATTCTGGTTCTAGATTTAATTCCCCTAAGAAAATTAAATATCCTTATATGTATTGGTTGTTTAACAAATTTATAATAATCCTCCACTATAGGAGTTCTAACCATTTCAATGTTCTCTATTAACTCTTTATTTATTTTTCTCATCTTTGTTTTGGTTTATTACAAATATAGGGAAAATAATTTAAAAAAACAAAATGAAAAAACTATTTGTCTTTTTAAAATAAAATTACTATATTTGGTTTTATGTATAAAATACTTTTAATATTAAGTTTGGGTTTGTTTGTTTCTTGTAACACAAGTAAAAATGTAACCTGTGACGCTTACGGAAAAATAGAAATTATTAAAATACCTTATAAGGAGGTTGTAATTATGGAATCAATACACTTTCATTTAGAAGAGGAACATATTTGTTGTTGGATACCCAAAGACACTAATGTTTATTATGACACTTTATACTTAGAAATTAATTATGCTAGATAAAATTTTAGAATGGTTCCCAGAAGAGGAAATATTAAAGGCCGATGGTTTTGATGAAGCCATAATAGGTATAGATGATACATCTATGAGGTTAATCTACTCAGTTAATAAATGTATTATAATATTGGTTTCAGAAGAAGATTTAACTGAAGAGGAGGCTTTAGAACATTTTCACTATAACGTTAAAGGTAGTTACGTTGGTGAGAAGACACCCATATGGTGTACTGATGATTTATGAAAAATCTAAAGGTGGTTTATCATTATCATCACCAGGAAAATACTTTTCCCTAAGTTTATATAAATATTCAGTCCACACAAACAAACGAGTATTCCAGTCTGATATACCAGCGTGTTTTTTAAGATATTTACTTGTGGCTTCCATAGTATCCCTATGTAAAGGAGTAATAAACTCCTCCCAATCTCTCGATGGGTCAAACCCCGCGTATTCATCGTCCTGATAGTGATCACCCTTAAAAAAAACAATTCTTTTAAATCCTTCAGGTATATCAGGGTTTATTATACCCGAATCGCTCCAATCTATGTCTACCAGATACGTTTCATCCATCATCATATCCGTTATCTTATCAATGAAGTTTATTTTACCTTTATTTGTAATCCCATAATTCTCTGGGTGGTGGATTTCCTCATTTATTGTATCAAAACTAAATGATTTCATAGGGGAACATTCGCCAAATACATGTATCAAAATAAAATCTCTATATCCTTGCCAAACATACATCATTTCATTTTCTGATAACCCATATATATCTTTCATTTGATTCATAAAAGAATGTAAAGATGGTGTGGGGGATGATAGGTGTGAATGTGGGGATTTTTCATACCCATCAGGTAATTCAAAAGGTGAGGAAGTAATAATCTTATATTTATTTATTTTTGTTGAGTCAACGAGATAATTTACTACTTTATCTAAATATTTTTTTTGTTTACCACCTAATTTTAAATTTATTATATCCATTGATTCGTTAAGATTCTTAAATCCATTAAATTTATCTTCTAATAATTCTATATATGTTGGGTAAATAGCAAAGGCTTCTTCTATTGTTAGTGAATATGTATCCATAACATACTCATAAAAGTAATCTCTATATTTATATTCTCTATTTTTTAATAGTTTAGATATCTCCTTTTTAGATAAAATATATATCGTTGCATACTTATAAAATGGTAGGTGTAACCCCAGTTTATCCAACTTTGTATCTAATACAACGTCTTTTAATACCTTATCTAAAAATTTTATTGTTCTATCATCCATATCTTTAATCTTCAACTCCCAACCTTTTTTGCATATCCATTATATAAAGAATCCATAAATCTGATATTTCTATATCCGTTAATGAATAAATTTCTTTACAATGTTTTTTAAAGGACGTAAAATTCGAACCAGAATCTGTGGGGTCCCAACTACTTGTAACTATACCAGTACTTCTACCCTCTTTATAGCTGTCCCAATCTATTTTAGTTTCACTAATAAGTTGTTCCAATACTTTGTTTAAATATTTATCGTCAAATATATATTGATAATACCACTCACCATCAAAATGACGTGATTCATTAACATATTGTATACCTACGGGTAATTTTTCTTTTTTTATTTTTTGATGTATTAAATCAATATATTTTAACCAAACATAATTCACTTCTTCCCATTTTAAACCATAGACATCTCTTATATGTTCTGAAACACTACCATCATAACTTGGGGACTTTGATAGTATATCTCTAAATTGTACCACATGAGTATACATTGGACTACTTAAAAATAAGTGATACCTACCAAAAAACTCCGACACCTCAAAACTGGTCTCACTCATTAGTTGTTGAGCCACCTTTGTTAATAATGGTATGTCCATACCCCTTATTCTATTTTCATTAATACTGGTAGGTAGTGGTGGGTAAAACCCATCTTCTAACTCTTCTGGACAACAGTCCTCGATATGTTCATCATAAATAATAAGGTCATTTTCGGATCTAAAACGCCTATCACCATTAATGTCTGTGTATCTTCTGAACTCACCATAATCATACCATTCCCATTTTTCCCAATAGGTGGAGGATTGATAATTACCATCCTCGTAATCTCCATTCTCAAGATATATTATTAACCCTTTTTGCCATCCATCTTTAAAAACCCTAATCTCTTTACCTTTTCTATATTTAACCCCAACACCATCACCATACATTTTCTTAAACACCTCTTTAACTTCTTCTTCGGATAACCCCATTGATTCCAACTCATATAAATAAGGTGGGTTATCCAACATATTAACCACCTTATTTATATAATAGTCTTCTGGAATGTTTGACACATGACCTTCATTTATATGTTTTTTATTATATGATTCAATAATACCATTTATCTTCAACATTACTATGTTACGATATTTTTGAAATACGTAAGGTATTTCGGTATCATCTAAACTATAAACATCTTTACAATGTAAAGACAAAAAATTGTGTAATACATTTACATCTGAATATTTTGAGTGTAAATCTTTTCCTTGAGAGAAATCTGATGCACTGAATGTTCTTTGGCAGAATGGTGTTAATATTAAAGTTATTGCTCTCCTCTTCGATATCCTTGTTTCACTAACAAGTTGATCAACCACCTTATTTAAGAATTTTTTATCCATTATCTATTATAAATTTATATTTCTCCCATAGATAATGTATTTCATCTTCAGTTAATCCATATATATCTCTACAGTGATCATAGAAGTAGAGGAAGAAGGGAGAGAAAGAGGGTACGAGGAGAGAGGGATGGGGGAGTGGGAGATGGGAGGGAGTGAAGGTAGTTATTACTCTACCTTCAGAATCTATCTTAGTCTCACTAACAATCTGATTTAATACCTTATTTAAGAATTTTTCATTCATATATATAAATATAACCCATAATAAAAAAGAATGGATTTGGATAATTGAATTATTTGTTGTATCTTTGTATTATGAAAGATGAACAATATAGATTAATAGCAAATAGTAAATATGGTTCTGAGTGGGTTATTTATGATGATAATATACGTAATAACACCTATGAACGTCATTCGAATATGTTTGATGCACTATGTAGTTATCATAATGATAGTATTAATACAATTCCCGAATATTTAATATTAGACATGTTACGATTAGACATGTTACCCAAATACTTTAGAAATAATTTAATACATGGAAAATAAATTTAAAACATTCACACCGAGGGTTGACAAAAAACGAAGACTTGTTATGACAAGGTTCTACGCTGGAGTTAACAAGTCAAATTCATTTTGTTATATGATTCATCGTATTACAAAGAAAGGTACTGTAGATAAAAGATATAAGTTCCTTTATTGTTTTGCTACGGATGATTATAGTAAGGTGAAAGAATTCCATAACGCCAACACTGGAGAAGTCATAAGGACGTATAAGACATCGTTTAAGGGGGTATTTAAAATAAAAGATAAGTTTGATGTACTTACCGTATGGAAACGTTCTCAAGAATCTTAAATCACCTATCCACTGGGGAGTTATATATAATGGGTATATTACTTGTGTTGTCGGTTTTATGTATCTTATATATTAATAATGATGATCAACATTGGTGGTGATTTTTTAATGAAGAGACTGTATTTCATCTCTAATAATATTTTTATATTCATTCCATACATATCTTATCTCTAAAACCTCTAAACCATATATCTCTCTACAATGAGCGTAGAAACCTATTGTACCAAGTTCACGATAAAGAAAAGATTTATAAACACCAGAAGAGGTAAAAGGGGGGTATATTATATCATCATTCTGATCATAATCTATTCTTGTTTCATCAACAATTTGATTCACCACTTTATTTAAAAATTTCTTATCCATTGTTTACCCTTTTTTTATAATATTTTTATATTCATTCCATACATAATCTGTTTCTTCTTTATTTAATCCATATACATTTTTACAATGATTTTTGAAAATAAGAGGAGTGGAGAAAGAGGTATGAGATAGAAAAGGAGAAGAGACATACAATAAGAAAGGGGTAGTTATTCTACTTATTTCATGATCTATTATTGTTTCAGATACAATCTGATCTACTACCTTATTTAGAAATTTTTTATCCATCGAACCTATCTTCACTTTTCATATTATTTTTATATTCCCTCCACACATATTTAATTTCATCGTGATTTAAGCCGTACACATCTTTACAGTGTCTCATAAAGTGTTTAGAGATTCCGTAAGAAGCGAAAGGTGGGTCATAAAATATTTGAATCGACAACTCAACAGGATAAGTTACCCTATCTTTTTCAAAATCTATTCTTGTTTCTCTAACAAGTTGATCAACTACTTTATTTAAAAATTTCTTATCCATTACCTATTTTATTATAAATGTGTGTTTTATATTTTCCCCATACCCATTCTATTTCTTTTTCATTTAACCCATAAACTTCTCTACAATGTTTATTAAAAGGGTGTTCACTTAAAGAGGAAGGATTAGTTAGGGTATCAAAGGGAAAATATATTTTATCTCTTTTATGGTCTACCTTAATTTAAAAATTTCTTATCCATCTATTTTAAGTTTTACAACGAAGACATTACCTTTTTATATAGTTTAATTCTATATTCTTCCCACACATATTCTATTTCTTCTTCATTTAAACCATATACACTCCTAAAGTGTTTTATTACTAAGTTGTCAGCCCAAGATGGTTCATCTTTAGTTAAAATTCTTCGTGCTGTCTCATAAAATGAAGACCAAGGGTATTTTATTAACATACCACGATCATACCATACCTCAGTTTCCCTAACAATTTGTTCTACCACTTTATTTAAGAATTTCTTATCCATCTATCTCATTTTTAATAATTATTACATAATATCCCCACACATAATCTATTTCTTCATCATTTAAACCATAAACTTCTTTACAATGTTTACGGAAGGTAGACGGGTAAGTAATTGAGTAATATGTAATAGAGGAGGGTGTTAGAAGAAAGGATGAGGGTACTATAAAGGGAAAGTTTATTTTTTCTTTACCAACGATTGTTTCACTAACAAGTTGATCAATTACTCTATTTAAAAATTTCTTATCCATTTCTATTATATATTTGAGAATATATGTTTTTTGTATTTATCCCATACATATTTTATTTCTAATCCAGGATCTAATCCATATACATTTTCCATTTCATCAGAGAATAATAATACTATGGATGGATTCAGTAGGGTATTATAATAATACTTCAGTTCAATACTATCCTTAACGGGGATTATTATTTTTCCTCTTTTAGGTTTTTCATGACTAACAGACATTGTTTTATCGGGTATAATTACAGTGTTATCAATTAAATATTGTGCAACCTCATCAAGATAGTCTGAATTTAGTTTACTGGATATACGAGCTTCATTTAGATTATCTTTGGTTTCTATTTTATCTATAATGATTTTTCTATATTTTTTCCACACATATATTATCTCTCCATAATTTAATCCATACACATCTCTACAATGTTTCATGAAATTATAAAAAAGGAAACTGGTATTAAGGGCCTCTGTTGGGGGGATGAGAGGAGGGTTTGGAAATTGATATATTGAGAAGGTGGGGATGATATGATAGAGGGAAGGAATATTGAGTACTTCTCGATTATGATCTATAGTTGTTTCACCAACAATCTGATACACCACCTTATCCAAGAATTTCTTATTAATACCAGTTGATTCATTGATACTACCTTTATCTCTTATTTTATCTAATATAATTACTTCCCACTTATCCCAGACATATTTTATTTCCAAAGAGGATAACCCATATACATCTTGACAGTGAGAATTGAAGGAGCCATAGGAACGAAAAAGTGATGGAAAATAAGCGTGGAAAGATTGTGTAGTAAAGGGTACGTAAAGTTCCTCTCCTTCATAATCTATATTAGTCTCACTAACAAGTTGGTCAACCACTCTATTTAAAAATTTCTTATCCATTGTTTATTTTATCTATAATAATTTGTTTATATTCTTCCCATACATATCGTGTCTCTTCCCAGTTTAATCCATATACATCTTCACAGTGTTTGATGAAGTAAAGAAATGAAGGGTGAATAAGTGAAAAGAACATAGAATTATAAGAAGATATGAAGGTGAAACGGGCGCCAGAGGGACGAGAGAAAGGTGAACTGATTAATTCTCGTTCATAATCTATTGTTGTTTCACTAACAAGTTGATCAACCACTCTATTTAAAAATTTATTCTCTAGTTCCATAATAAAAATAAACTTTATTCCTAATTATTTTAATAAACTCTTCCCATACATAATCCATTTCATCCCAGCTATGTAAACCATATACATTTTTACAATGGTGAAAGAATTTATCAATAACCAAATCTTCTACAATAACTCCTGTCATAATATAAAAAAAGGTAAATAGATCGGGGTCAAAAGGGAAATATATTTCTTCCTTATCGTAATCTATTTTTGTTTCACCTATAATTTGGTCAACCACCTTATTTAAAAATTTCTTATCCATTGTTTAACTTTTCTTTAATAATTTGTTTATATTCATTCCATACGTATTCTATCTCACCCTTATTCAATCCATATACATATTCACAGTGTTTGATAAAGAGATCAGGAACAAAGGAGAGGGTGGAGAAAGAAAAGGGAGGAGCGAGGAAGATTAGAGAAGTATAAGGGGGGGCGAAAGGGCTATACACATAATACTTATAATGATCTATCCTTGTTTCACTTACAATCTGACTCACTACTTTATTTAAAAATTTCTTATCCATTGTTTTTTCTTTTGTAAGAGTGAATAGTAAGGTGTCGAATATTCATTACATAGTTTCCCCACACATATTCTGATTCTTCATCATTTAATCCATATACATCTTTACAGTGATTATAAAATGAGGTAAATAAAAATTTTTGGTAGTTAAAATCGAAGGGAACCCATTCACTGAAGATATTATGAAAGGGAAAACTTAACATATCTGTACGATAATTTATCCTTGTCTCACCAACAATTTGATCAACCACTTTATTTAGAAATTTATTATCCATACATATAAATATATGGTTTTACAATAAGAGTTGGGTGATATCTATACCTTTGGAAACATTTTATCCAGAACATCATACATTGCGTTTATTACACCGTATGAACCATCGCCAAAGTCATTTACATGTTTTTTTAATATGGGGTATATACAAGATTCTATATCCTTTTCCAGACTACTCCACTTATCTTCGGGATCGGTTGTTAAATAGGGGTCGGTATAATATTCATTTACCTCACTTTTACATTCTTCCCTCAATATTTTTCTTATGGTATCTTTCATATTTAATCCCAAAATAAATCCATTAGATTATTGTTCGTATCATCTAATAAATCACTAAGTAAGTCGTGAGCGTATCTTTCATAGTCATTTTCATGGTATTTGACCTCAAATGACGATTGATTATTATAGATATCATCGATAACGTTCATTAATCCTTTAATTTCATCACTATTACGGAAAAGATTGCGTACATCATCTATTTTATTATTTATAATTCCAACATATTTCTTATGAAGATCTATTAGTTTTTGTTTTTCTTCTTCAGTAAGGTTATTCTCTTTATCCCACAAAGAAGGATTGTGATGATTGGATGTTTCTTCTTTAATAATTTTTTTAATCATATGATTGGTCTGTCGTTGATTTGGTTTGATTACTTTTTTCATAATATAATGTTTATAGTTTTGTTAATCTTAACTTAGTCCCATCATCCGTTGTACCCAAGCTAATCTCATCGTCACCAATATGTTTTTTTATCTTATTTATACTTTTAGAATCTAAAGGGGCTGTGAGTAATTCTTCAGTTTTTGGGTGAAGGTATTTTATAAAATTCTTTATAATGCTAAGTAGATATTTATGGTTTTTTCCTCCCTTATGTATTATAACCTTCCCTTTGTATTCTCCCTTACCAACCCAAACTTTAATACCACTTACAGACTCTTCATTTAAAGTGTGATTAACAATTCTTTTTAAATCTGACTCCGTTAGATTTACAACTTTACCGTTTTTCTTGATTTTCATATTTAAATAATTTTATTACCTTTTAATATAAATATAAGGATATAATAAAAAGGTCATCAAGAAGGGCTGGGATGATTTGACGTTTCGGAGGTCCAAGCTATTGTGTCAAACAAGCATAAGAACAAAATAATAAAAAGGCTATCATAATAAATCCTATTATTATAAAAACAATTAATTTTATCTTATCTATAAGGGATAAGGATCCCCAATCAATGGTAGGTTCTTTTTTCATCTATACAATAATTTTTAATTTATCTGGTGTGGTATTATATATTTTTGACGATATATAATCCCTATATTTATTCGTTATATAATGTGGTTCAGATGAACCTAACTGTATTTCACAACATGGGTTGGTTGACTCACTTCTATCTAACTTATCCTTTATACTATACACTTCTTTAAGGTGGATTCTCATACCTATAGTTATACCAGACATATTATCATATTGTTGGGTTATTTTACTAAAGGGAAAGGAGAAGAAGGGAGGAAGAGAGGAGAGAAGTGAAAGATGGAAAGAAGGGAAGGGGGTGGTAACCATTTTGGTTTCGAAACATATATTTGTTTCAGACAGAATCTGATCAACAACCTTATCCAAGAATTTTTTATTCATCATCTTTCCTTACTTTTTTATTTATATCATAACAATAAAGGAGCCATATATACTCTATATCATATCCCTTTTTTATTGAATAGACATCTTTACAATGTTCTATAAATTGTTGGGCGACATAGGAGGAAGGAAGATGTTCCACAAGTGGAAAGAGGATAGAAAAAGATCCGAAGGGTGTAAATATTATTTTTTGTTCCCAACCCATTATTGTTTCACTTATAATTTGATCCAATACCTTATGTAGAAACTTCTTACTCATCTTTGTTTTGGTTTAATCTTCTTTCAATAATATCTTCCAATTCTTTCTCTATTTCCTTTTCAGTTTCATCACTTAGAGAATCCCACCAATTACCAAATCCAACTCTATCATATAAACAGTCAGTTATTTCTAACACACATTTTTTAATTTCTCTTTTACTCATCATCTTTGTTTTGGTTTAAAATAAAATTCCTAATATAACACCGAATAAAAACACAATTCCCCAAGCTAAATTCCATTGTAATTTTGAATATTGGAATTTATTTTTTGTTTCATTATTAATTACTGTATATTTTTTCATCTTCGTTTTGGTTTAATATAAGGTCAATGATTTCTTCATGTGTTTGTAGATTAAAATGTTTTGGTTCTATACAGTCACAATTGAACCCATGAAATTCATCCATATGCCATTGATGTCTAATGTTATCTTCTAGAATAGCTAATGCTTCTAGTATTTTGCTGTTTATTTCTTCTTTAGTCATCTTTGTTTTGGTTTAGTTCTTTAATCTTTTTCCTTACTTGGTACTCTTTTTCAAGTAAATTACCATACATAGTGATATCACACCATGGGTTGTTTTGTAATTCTATTATAGATTCTAATACTTTTTCAAAATCTTTCAATGTTTTAGGCGGTTCTATTATACTCATCTTTGTTTTGGTTTATAATTTTTACTTCTATATTGGCATCAACAACTAATTCTATCTCTTCAAAATAAGATTCTGCTTCATAAAGCGTACTTGCAATACAAGTGGCTATAAGTTTATTAGGTCCTGTCTTTGAGTAATAACCCCATTTATGTGTTTCAATTCCTCTTTTCATCTTCATTTGTTTTGGTTTATACAAATATAATGAAAATATTTTAATAAAACAAATCCCATTCAAGAAGGGCTGGGATGATTGAACGTTTCGGAGATCCAAGAGATTATAATTCCCAATCAACAATATCCCTTTTAACGTTTCTATTAACATAAGAACATAATGGTTGTATATTAGAATAGTGATTTAATGTATATACATCTTTTTCTACATTACATTTTATACATACCTTTGTTTCCATTAATTCCCTATAATACGATTAGTTGATACAGAAATGAAATTAAGTAATAATAAAATACCCCAAAATACCACATCTTTCGTAGTACCATCACCGTAACAATAAATAAACAGTCCTAAACATAGTAACACTGATAAAGCTTGTATAATTTTTCTTAACATAATTGTAAATTTTTGTTTTCACAAATATAAACAAAATATTTGAATTTACAAAATTTCCTGGAAAAATTTTACTGTTTGGTGATGTTGCCCATAAATGGGTCTTTGTTTGTGGGAATTAAAAAACCCCACCATTACTGATGAGGTTAAAATTATTTGTTATAGTCTAATTCTGGTAAACTTATAGTTTTGCTCTATTAGTTTTACCCATCATATTTTCATATTTTACCATCCATTTGTAAAATCTTTCTGCGTTATCTACCATTCCTTTCATAATACACTTCGCTTTCTTCTCTCCTTGAACTTGGTCACATACATCAGAAGATGGACCGAAATCTACTCCCTCATCTACTGATTCTTCTTTACCTTTAGAATTCATTGCCTCTTTTTGTGCGATTGCACCTTTATGTAAACTTTCTAAGAACTTTTTGAGTTTATCTACTATATAGGCTTTATACTCATCTTCAAATTCTATTTCATCAGTAAAGGATTTTAAAAACTGTTCATTATTTAATTCACTAAATAAGTTTATGAGTTTATCAAACGACAATGAACTAAACGATGATTCAATATCACTCTTTACTTGACTATCTAATTTACCACCCATACCTTGTCCTGAATCTGAAACCAACTGGAATATTTTCATTAGTATATCTTTTATTTTTCCATATCCTTCTTTTAAATCTACCAAATCTCTTTCTTCGTCAATTGTGGGTACAACAGTTTCATTTAATATCTTTTTAACAATTCTCTTTAAATCACCTTCGGTTAGATTAATAATTTTTCCGTTTTTTTTGATTTTCATTTTCTTTATTTTTTAAATAGTTTTATTTATATTTTTTCATATTTTCCTGTTTCAGGATTAAGGACATATTTTAATATGTAAAAACATCCACCTTCGCCACAAGTAGCACCTTCATTACCTTCTGCGGGAACAATATAAATTTTATTATCCTTATAAGTATAATTGTGTTTACCTGTACTACCAGTCCTATAACCTCTACCAAAATCTGTCCCGTTAGCTTGCCAAAGTTCATTGAAATCTGGGATACCATCAGGACTTATTATTCCATCTTGTTGTACTTTGTGGGTCCATAGTAAAAGTCCCCGTAGTGTTACTTTCAAAATATACATTATTAAGAACTCGATATTCTTCATGAGCTGTAGCTTGTTCACTCAATATTTTTTTAACAATTCTCTTTAAATCACCTTCGGTTAGATTAATAATTTTACCGTTTTTTTTGATTCTTATATTATGTTCGTTTGTTACGCTCTGTATATTTTTTAGATGGTCACCAGATTTATCAAGTAATTGTTTTGCCTTCAACAGTTTATCCGAATCAGTTGGATTTGCTTCTTTATATTGTTTTGTGTTTTCAAAATCAAGTTTATCTAATTTAACTAATAAATCTTTTAATTGTTTTATATCATTAGGTATTTTATCTGTATAATTATCCCCAGAAATTCTTTTACTTGGT
>LWDU01040423.1_pt1 | contig 16261 bp, 20 predicted proteins | sample 727161 | NCBI WGS metagenome assembly LWDU01 (sample SAMN04566230, study PRJNA314399) | hydrothermal vent metagenome | isolation source: deep sea hydrothermal plume seawater | place: Mexico: Gulf of California, Guaymas Basin | collected 2004-07-11 | reverse complement strand
CGCCAGCGGGTTCCAGTCTTCCGTCAACTCAACCGACACCGAGCTACGGCGCGGGAGCCGGCAGTTCGTACAATGCAACTCCATCGCGACCCTCGACGGATCCCGGTTACGGAACTGGAGTACCAGCTTACCCAACCACTGACTCCTATCAGTCGTCGGGCAACACTGGAACTGGCGCGACTAGTTACACACCAGGATCGACAACCTCCCTTAACAACACACCGTCGACGGCTCCTGCCTATAGCCCAGCCAGCACGTCGTCCACCAACTATTCCCCATACGGCCGGTGATGTGTGTTGGCTTGTTGCCCTGCAATAATGACCAATCAGAAAACGGGAGCTTTTCAGCTCCCGTTTTTTTTATTCGCCAAGGCGGGCGATCGAACGTCGAGAAAACTACCAGGGAGTCATTCCACCGTTTGCACAAATCGTCTGACCAGTGACGAATGACGCCTCTTGGCTCGCGAGATACTGAACGGCCGTCGCCACATCGTCGGGTACGCCCCATCGTCCGGCAGGAACCATTGCCACGTACTCGTCTTTCATCTCCTGAGGATCTGACTCGTGGCGTTCCACGGGAATCCAACCTGGAGCCACCATATTGACCGTGATGCCGAACGGTGCAAGCTCTTGTGACATGCTTCGGGACCATCCGATCTGTCCACCCTTTGCCGCGACATAAGCGCTAAACGGCGAAACACTACGGTGAAACACCTCGCTGGTAATGTTAATAATGCGGCCCCAGCTTTGAGCCTTCATGCCTGCGAGGGCCCGCTTGGTTAACAGAAAGGGACTCTTGATGAAAAAGTCCAGCATGCTTTGATACAATTCCCAATCGTATTCTTCGATCGGCTTGAGCGGCTGATCGCACGTCGCGTTCGAGACAAGAATGTCGACCGAACCCCAACGGTCCTCTAACTCGGATATCAAACGGTTGACGTCGGCCTCGTCGGTGACGTCCGCCCGAACCAAGAACGTGTCGACACCGGCCGCTTCATATTCCTTCAACGCCGCTTCAGCACGTCGTTCATTGTTGAAGTAGTTGACCGGTACCTTGGCTCCAGCACGACCTAAGCGAAGACCGATCTGCTTGCCCAGTCCAGTCGAATTGCCTGTGACCAGTGCAACGCGTCCCTCGAGTGAAAATGTCATTGACGCCTACCAGCCCATCAGCATGTTCGACTCGATAACCTTTCGCGCGTCCTCAAGATCCGTACCTGTCTCGTGCATGTAGAGACGTATTGCGTGCACTTTGTCACCGGACGCTTTGGTTAGACAATCGCGAGCGGTCGTGCAAGGGTCCTCGATTTGTTCGGTCAAACCCAGCGCGCCCTTTGAAATAACCCAAGTGTCACGTGGCCGTTTGGTCATTCGAATGACCTCGTCCTGTGGGTATGCGTCCTTGACCACTACCACGGCAGCCGTTTCGTCGTCGGCCCAAGTGATGATGATATGTGCGTTGGTCTCGACCTCAAACAACGGCATGATTCGACTCCTACTTTATCGCCTTTGTACGGAAGTAAACTCCTCCCAAGCGACCATGTTACCTCTTCTCTCACATTCGCCAAGCCAGACGCCACGATTTTGTTCCGCCTTCCCCCTAATTGAAGGATTCCGAGGACTGACGGTTCGAATCGCGATTGCTGCCGCGTTCAGAGCGGGACGAAAGTTGACAATTAGGCGGATAGGGCTAGTCGCGCCGGACACGCGCAGATAACCTCTTAATCGCCATAGTATCTACCGGCCGAGCAGCATCCAATGAGCCGTAGGCGCTAGCCGCGGATTCTGGCAAGATCACGCGAACTAACGATGAGACCCGACGCTAGCGCGTTCGGCTCAAAAGCACTGGCAGAGCCCGCCCCCACGCAATATGAGTTTCTTATCCGGAGTAATTCGGTGACACCCGCCAAACGAAGACGAATTTGGCCGCTGATCATTGGGGCGATGTGCCTGGTCCTGGTTCCCACCGCTAACCGGGCCGTCCGTCCGGAAATTGCCCGCTGGTACTTGGCCGCCGCCGAAGACGAACTTGTCGACGGCATATGGTACGCGCGGCGTAAAGCAGAAAGTGATGGGGCGATAGAAGAGAACCGGGTGTTGGCGAAGGGGGCGATCCTCCGCGCGGACCGCTTATTGGAAGAGTCGGTGAGTTGGGGTGGAAGAAGTTGGCACTATTTCACCATCCGATCCCGGCGAGATCGAGTAGTTGGCAATGTCGATACGGCCATTCTCAATCTGGAGGAGGCGATCAAAAGGGCTCCTCCCACCGAAAAATATGCGCTGCTAAGCCTGCTCGCAAGCCTCGAACTTAGGCGGAGGTCTGGTCGCGCAATCGGACTTTACAAGAATATTCTGGAGAGCGTCGAGTCTTCTAGCGACCAGCGGCTCCATTCAAACGCCTTAAATGGGCTGGCCTATTCGCGAGCAATCCACCGCTTCGAACTTGATGCCGCGCTGAAGGACATCGACCAAGCGATTGAAATTCACGAGGCGTTGGTCGCCGACTTGCAGGCCAATTCCTGGCGTGCCTCCTGGTTTTCCAAACCAACCGAACCGGAACCGATCGATGCAACATTGATCCAGTTTCGAGACACCCGCGGGTTTATCCTGCTAGGTCTAGGCAACAAGAAGGCTGCCCGAGCGCAATTCGACATAATATGGAAGTCGTTCGACGATTGGTTTAAGCAACAACAGTCTGCCGATGCAGCGTTCCTCATCAACGAAAGGAAATCTCGCGTCGACATTCGAATGATCCCCAATCACCTGGGGGCCACGCATCACTCTGCGGCGGTCATCATGTACCACCGAATGTTGACGTTGGACCGCAACGCGGACCAGAAAGAGCTTGAATCACTCGACAAGCGAATTCGATCTCTCGGTTACGAGCCGACTCGGCTTCTTTTCTAGACATGTGCGGCGAAGACCGACGGCCACGTCGGAAACCACGCCGCTTCATTTGTCAGGGCACGGCCATACATAGCGACGTTCACATTGGGATATATCAACTCTAGCGACAAAAAAACGCTCGCTATCCATGACAGACAACGAGCGTAAAAAGCGAGGCCGAGGGGACTCGAACCCCCAACCACCGGATCGACAGTCCGGTACTCTAACCAATTGAGCTACGGCCCCTCAAAAGGTTGTGTTGAATTGTAGCTCGGCGAATCGCCCCTGCAAGGGGTGGATGTTGAAGGAGCTGGCGGTCATCGCGGCTCCTATTTTGGGCGTCCGAAGGCCCATTTATGACGTAGACTTGAAAGTCACCGTTGGCCTCCCCCAAGCCCGTTACAATGGTCACAGGCAGCTCAGCGAAATGCTCAAATTGATGCAGGATTTCATTCGGTCGGCAATGCGTTTCGACCCCGATTTTTCGCGAGAGCAGTGGCTGTACGTCTTTGCTGGCGTCGTCGCCGTTGGATTTTTCGCCATGCGTGGCTTTGGCTCACGCACCAACTATTGACGTTTGGGGATGGTTGGAAAATCAGTCATCCATTACCACTCACCAGCGGAAGTCCGGTTGTTGCTAATTAGCTATGCATCCTGGGCATCACCTCGCCTTCCATGATGATACGCGCCTCGGCCTCCGCCAAATCATCGAGTCGTTCTTCTACGTTTTCGACTGTTGTAAACAGGTGTGCCAGTCGGATGTAGGTCGAGTGGTGTCGCGCCTCGGTTTCGAACAGACTATCGTAGAAGTCCGCCAACTGCGGATCCCCAACGTGCTGCCTCAGTAAATCGAACCGCTCACATGACCGAGCCTCGATTAACGCGGCGACCAATAGTCGGTCCACGGCTCTCTGAGGTTCCATTTTGCGAATGAGCTCGTTGAGCCGTCTTCCGTAAGCGCTGGGCTTAAGACGCCGAAATCGAATGCCACGCCCTTTGAGCAATTCGATGACCAGATGAAAATGATCGAGTTCCTCCTTCACGATTTCGGTCATGTCGCGACAGAGTTGCTCGTTCTCAACATAGGCAAACATCAAGTTCATGGCCGTTCCGGCGGCCTTTTTCTCGCAGTGCGCATGATCGATCAGAATTTCGTCCAAGTGATCACGAACTTGATGCAACCATCGCTCGGGAGATGTAGCCTTGAGGTGTAACATGATCGACATTCAATTAGATTGTGGTCATCGATTTCATTTTGTGAGCCGCAGGCGCCAGCCTCGGGTTTTTCAGTCACACGATTCACTTCACACGATAATTGGGCAAGACCCGACGCTGGCGCGTTCGGCTCAAACAACTCGCACACATCAATCAACAGACGATCTGATCGAAGGAAGAGACTGTCGTATGGCCGCACACGTCGGCGATTTCCGGGTTGCCCGGGCGTAAGCACAGTACGGTTTGTAGCCCTGCCTGTCGTGCAGCATTTAATTCGTCGAGCGAGTCGCTGGCAAAGAGAATTTCATCGGAACCAACACCGATCTGCTCGGCAATCAAATGGTAACTCGCCGCGTCCTTTTTCGGGCCAGTCGTTGTATCGTAATGGCCGCAAAAAGAGTCGAGCAGATTTCCGTACTGGGTATATTGAAAAAACAGTCGCTGGGCCTGAACACTCCCCGATGAATAAATGCGAATGTCGAGGCCCCTCGCCTGCCAGTCATTCAATGCTGGCAACACATCCTCGTACACGTGCGAGCGAAGTTCACCGCTTTCAAAACCCGACTGCCACACCTGGCCTTGCAGTTGCTTGAGACCGGTCGCCTTCTTGTCCTGGTCCATCATGCCGATGGCCGCGTCAACAACGGATTGGACACGATCCTCTTCCCCAAGAGCCTCCCACCATTGAACCGATGACTCGTAGCCCATGTCAGCGGCAATCGCCTCTATCGTTGACGCAAACTCTTCGTCATCAAAATGCGCTCGCACGTACTGTGGGATCTCTCGGCGAGCAAACGGGAACATCTCATCGTACACGAAGCGTATCGAGGAAATCGTTCCCTCGATGTCTAACAGTATGGATCGGCAGTTCATTTTGGCTTGTAGGTCCTTGGCAACCAACGTCTACGGCGGTGTCACGCGAATCAAGGACCATCCCTGTTTGAATCAGAGTTTGACCATTGGGTCGATTTCATCCGACGGATCGATGAACTCGGGCCCCAGACAGACCGGTGCGTATCCTGCGTGAACCGGGTCGTCAACATACTGAGCAGCCCAACCCGTCGTGTCGGTAAAAAGACGAATACAGCGTATCGTGCGATCGTCGCACAAATTGAACCAGTGTTTGGTTCCGGCCGGCACATTAATCAAGTCACCGCGTTCCACTAGGATTCCAAACACAGGACCATCATCCGGGTGAATGTGAAACACGCCGCGTCCTTTGACAGTGAAGCGGACTTCATCTTCGCTGTGTGTATGCTCTTTGTTGAACTTGTCGAGCATCGCATCCAAGTTGGGCGTATCAGGCGAGACGTTAATTACGTCCGCCGTCACGAATCCTCCCTTCTCTTTCAGTCGCTGGATCTCTGCGCTGTAGGCGTCCAGAATCTGTTGATCCTCTGCATCCGCACCCACCTTGCTTTCAACGTCCCAATTTTCAAACCAAATACCGAACGGTGCTAGAAACTCAGAAATCTCTTCCGCGTCGGTGATTTGCCGGTCTTGTTCGGAGATTGTTACGATTGCCATGGTTTTCCCTCTATCTGGATGGAAACATTGTGTGTGTTTAAGTTTTGACTGACTCGGTCAGTGTGGGAATGCCATACGACGAGCCTTGCATTCGAACAGGAATTCAAGAATTTCGATGTGTCGTCGAGCCTCTGCCAGATCTCGGCCCCAGGTGTACAATCCGTGCTGATGAATCAAGTACGCGTGAGCAATGGGGCGGTCGCTCGCTTGACAAACCGCAACGTCGGCCGCCAAAGTGGGGATCTGTTGCGTGTTTCGAAAAATGGGGATCCATTCACGGTGTGCGTGAGTGCTGACGCCCTGCAACCCCTTCAACATTTCGTAACCAGTAAGCTCCATGCCACCTTCACCGAGAAATACGTCGGAGAGAAGAGTGGCCCAGACCGAATGTGTATGAAGTACGGCGCCGATATTTGCATCTTGAGCGGCGGCGATATGCAGCAGAGTCTCGGCCGATGACTTTGGTTGCCCCGCTTCGGTTGGCTCGCCGTGTTCGTCAACCAAGACAAAATCGCCGCAGGCAAGACAGCCTTTGTCTTTTCCGCTTGCAGTGACCAGCAGCCTCAACGGGTTGCGTTGAACGACGACGCTATAGTTGCTGCTGGTCCCAACCGACCACCCCTTAGAATAAAATTCTCGGCCGATGCGGCGCAATCCGTTGATTTCATCAACCCAATCCTCCAGCAACGTGGGGACGGGGCCATCGACGATCGGCGGTGAGTCAAGAACGGACAATGAATCGACCTCTCAGATGTCGCGAGCACGACCTAGCGAACCGCTCAATTTAGCAGAGTTACTGGCCGATTTCCAGAAGTGTGCCACTGGCCGGAGCGAATGCACTGGCGGAGCCGGCACTTAGGTCCGTCAACCTTGCAATCCGAGTTGCTTCATCTTTGCCCGGGCTCGAGACAGTGTAGGGCCGATACTGTTTTCCGGCAGCCCAACGGTCGCGCTGATCTCGCGGTAACTCATACCTTCCAAATGGTACATGCGAATGACTTCCGCCTCTTTACCGTTGAGGCCGGTCAAGAGTTGTTCGATCTGGTCGCGATTTTGAATTCGTTTGAGACCCGGATCGTCCGAACTCTGTGCGGGAGCGGACTTGGAATTGGTTCGTGGTTGTGTCTTTTGTCTCAACAAGTAACGCACCGTGATGCGGCGACAGATGACCGTCAGATAAGTGGCCAAACTGCTCTTCGCTTGAAAGCGTCGCAGGACTGCCATGTCGTTACGAAGGAGCTCCACGAACACCTCGGCAATGAGATCATCCGTATCGGCTTCAGTGAGGCGAATGGACCGAGACTGGGCCGTGTGACGGACAACGTGCGATACAAGCCCAAGGATGCGATCCACAAAGTCTTCCCACGAACGCGGTTCTCTCGCTAAACAACGTTCAAGCAATCGGCGATCAACATCAGATAGGACCACAAACGTCACCTGCGTTGTGTGATAAGAAGACCAGTCGAAGTGGCCGCAACCCTTATTTTACGTAGGCCCCGGCGGGCAGGCAAGAGAAACGGGGAAGGGCAAGGAAGACAGGGGGGCTATGGCGAGAGTCGTTTTCTGCCGTCGTTCCTTCTCATTTCCCCATCCTCACCGCCCCTGCGGCCCCGTATTGACATCGCCTAATGACATCCTTACCATGCCCACTCAGTGCGATGGGGTGGCAAGTCCTTCCGACACAACGACTTTGCTGATATTCACCACGCGTAAAATCCCGGTGCCATGGTGAGCAATTTTCCACGAAAATCGGACGTTTTGGCGAGGTCGGAAGTTGCCGGTTTATATTGTGCCTCCACATTTCCCTGTTTCGGATTGGAGCTTTCGTCCTTATTTTTCCGATAAGCATCGGTAACCGCACCAAATTACTACCTGGGCCGCTCCTGCAGACGTCGACTATGCGTCCTAGACGGCTTTTCAATGTTTCGCTTTCGTGAGGAGATTAGTCGATGACGCACGTTGTGGCTCAACCCTGTTTCGGTTGTAAATACACCGATTGTGTCGTAGTCTGCCCTGTCGAGTGTTTCTACGAAGGGGAGCAGATTCTATACATCCATCCCGAGGAATGCATCGACTGTGAAGCGTGCGTTCCGGAATGTCCCGTTGAAGCAATTTTCCACGAAGACAATGTTCCCGAGGAATGGGCTGGATTCACCGCTTTGAACGCGGAAATGGCGTTAACGACTCCCGTGATTACTGAAAAAGCCGATGCTCCATTGTGCGACTAGCACGTCGAACGTCGAAGTGAATCAGCAAAGGCCGCAGTTCACTCCTGCGGCTTTTTTCGTGGGTGTGGCGGCCCTCGCTGACACGTCGGGTTACGGTTGGGAAGCGAGGGAGGCTAAGCGTCAAGGAAAAGTCACGTCTGCCCAAGTGTCCGACATGATCGATCGCACCGCATTTTTCGCCGTCTGAACATTGTGATGCCATCTAGCACATGACGCCTCGGTAGAATCTCGTCTACCGCCTGTTAGGAGCAGGCTCAAGCACTCCGGGATGGAGTCGAGGCCGCCACAATTCGTGGCCTGCGCGACACAACGGCACGGGACGGCCGGAAACTGTGTCGCCTCCATCGACATAAGGAAGTGCGCGATGAACTCTACTTTTCCTCCGCCCGTTGCGAGCCTGGTATTAGCGGTTGTGATTGCAACTGGCTTGGTTAGTCCAGTCGACGCGGCTGACGTCAGGTTTGACGTCGAACCATTGATCGCGTGTATGGACGTCACAGACGATAGCTTCCACGCAATGCACCCCGACGAACGACTGGTTGAAGCTCGGATTCGACTCTCATCGCTGGTTCGGTTCGGCTTGAAAAGCGAAGATCTGCGCATGTTCATCTCGGTTCATACTGGCTCCGCTTCAGTGCGCGTCCACGATTTCCAACCACACACCACCGCCCACTCGAGATATGTCGGCAATTTGAAGGTGGAGGCTAACGAGGAAAAGCTCCGTTCGCTCGGCATCACAGCCGCCGGAGCTCTCGATGTGGTCAAATTATCAGGCAACGGCAGTCTGTCCGATAAGGAGAGTCGGAAGGTCCAGTACGAGTTGCTTCCTCCGGTAGAGACGTTGACAGCCAGTGGAACACTCGACCGTGGTACGGGTGTCTATTTCAAACTAAAAGGATCTAGTCAATCGACACTGGAAGGGAGCATGGAATACGTGATCATTCTGCGTGTGCCTGCGGAGTGGCGAGGCGGGATTGCCGTCGTGCAGTGCGAGGCCTTCCGGAAGATGGGCAAGTCGGCCGGAAAAGACCGCTACCTCTTAGCGCTCTACTTGAGTGGCGACGGTCAAGCGCAACGGCGTGCTGAACGACTGCTACAAAACGAGCGGAACTTGCGACAGCTTGCTCAACAATCATCGGACGACATCCGCGAACATGCCTATCCCTCTTGGGCACATCGAGTTGGCAAATCCCTCGCTCTCGTCGACCCCAAGATCGCCGACGACTGGCTAGACCAGATCGTGTTCTCACCGGATTCAACGAGCGTTCGAGGTTACGAACGACTGCCGAGAACAATTCGCCAAGCAAGCCAGGCATATGCTCGTGCTCGGCGTGACTTGTTGTCACTTTGAGAAGCGTTACGTGCGCAGAAGGATCATCGGCGGGGGACGCCCTGGGCCTAGAGAGCCTCGACAACTAGATCGCCTACTTCACTCGTCGAGTAACCCATCTTCGCTGCACTTTGGCTTTTCATCTTGGTGCCCGTCACGCTTTTGACAGCTTCCAGGACATTGTCGCCTGCGGTCTCGTGTCCGGTTTGTTGAAGTAACATGGCGACAGCGCTGATCGCGGCGATTGGATTGATGACGTTTAAGCCAGTGTACTTCGGCGCGCTGCCACCCATCGGCTCGAACATGCTCGTGCCACCGTCGTCAGGGTTGATGTTGCCGCCGGCCGCGACGCCCATCCCACCTTGGATCATTGCACCGAGGTCGGTGATGATATCCCCAAACATATTTGTGGTAACGATCACGTCGTAGTATTCAGGATTCTTCACCATCCACATGCAGCACGCGTCAACGTGATTGTAATCGGCCTCGACATCGGGGTAATCTTTGGCCACGTCATTGAATGTTCGCCACCACAGATCGTGACCAAACGTCAAGACGTTCGTTTTGGCGACTAGCGTCAGACGCTTCCCCTTAGGGTTGTCACGTTTTTGAGTAAAATCAAATGCCCAGCGAATACAGCGCTCGCAACCCTTGCGGGTGTAGACCGCAGACTGCATCGCCACTTCATCAGCGGTGTGCTTCTTCAGGAATCCGCCGACACCACAGTAAAGATCTTCCGTGTTTTCGCGGACGACAACGAAGTCGATGTCCTCGGTCTTCTTACCAGCCAACGGTGTTTCGACACCGGGGTACAACTGCACCGGGCGAAGATTGATGTACTGATCCAACTGAAACCGAAGTTCCAGGAGCAACCCTTTTTCCAAAATGCCCGGCTTCACGTCGGGGTGACCAACGGCTCCAAGGAGAATCGCGTCAAACTTTCGTAACTCGTCCACCGCGCCGGCTGGTAGCGTCTCACCTGTTCGCAAATAACGCTCGCCGCCAAAGTCAAAATCAGTTGTTTCGTATAGAAATGAATACTTTTGCGCCGTGGCCGCCAACACTTTCAACGCCTCAGCGGTCACTTCTGGACCAGTACCATCTCCGCCAATTACGGCAATTTGCATTTTGTCAGACACGTTCTTCCTCGACTTGGCTTGCTGCTAATAGAATTGGACGCTGGAGCTACCACGGAGCACGCTTATTTCCGTAACCCAAAGCGTAAGCGAGAGTGCCGCACCGCTTCACCCTCGCTTGTGCTGCGGGCTAGTGCGAAAGGCGACTGGCTCAACGAGAGATTAAATTATCACTCGCGACAACGTATCTGCAAAGGGGACCGGCTCTTGCACAAAGCAGAGCTTTGCACCTAGTTCGGACTGAAATCGAACTGACTGGTCGTTTCGGACCCCATTGGGTCGCGAATGAACTTGCGATAGCACGAGCAGCAGAGGTCGTATCGGCGGCGCTGATAGACGTCTTCACTTATCAGGGAACTCTCTTCGTCGTCCAGGCGTTCTAAGATCTCTTCCAATTCCACGAGATGATCACGGTCTGCTTCTGTTTCCAGTGCATCGCCAGACTCCATCGTCGCTTGAACTTCCACACGGACGACATACCTCAACTCTTCGTTCGCGTCGATGGATTTGCCGCACCGGTCACAGGAAAAGTGGATCATAGTTGACTTTCAAAAGGTGTCAGCAGAAGAGAAACCGAAAAGAAGATGTATCCGCGATTCCTTCATCGTAATACTGGTACCATCCACGAAGCAAGGCGAATCTTCCTCATGTTCCGATTCTCCCCCCAAGTGCGAGTGCCTGAATCGGCGGCGCAAGGGTTGACGGTATTAGCGAAGCAATGGGACGAAGAAGACGAGCTTGTTAGAAACCGAGCCAACGCGTGGTGGAACGAAAAACTGATTTGGCCACCGATGAGTGCTGCAACTCCGGCAGCGCTCGACCGATTTTCGCTTGAATCCGGTACGTATCGCCCTAATCCTCGGACAGTAGAGTTCCATAATCGCTGGTCACTTTCGGCGAAAGTGACCTACTCTGCGCCTAGCGTCGCATCGTAGGGGATTGCGAGTACCCTCGATATTGGGGTCGGAATTCTCCCCTCAGATCGGCGACGCCTCGAGGGGCTGGAACGGCTGTCATGCGTTGCAGTTTACGATAGACGTTCGGGTCGGCTAGATCGTACGCAGGGTAGTTGCCGGGGTCCGGCATATCCCAAAACTGTGGGTCCGTTGGGCTGAGCCCGTTGATTGTATAATCTCCAATATCAAGTGACATGCGAAACGGCAACTCCTCCCCTGGCATGTTGATCTGGACATCCAAGTGACGAGGCAAGGAAACATTCCACTCGGGATCGTGTCGGTGATCACTCGCCCAGACCGACGCCAACAGACGCCCTTGTGCATCGCGAACCTGCTGTTCGACAATGAAGCCATACTTCGGATCGACGACCCAAGTCCGCCAAAGAGGCTCACCCTGACGAATCCACTGCGATTTAATTTCAAGATTTCCATCCTCGCGGACAATAGGCCCCGTGTATTGGCCGAGTGGATCGATCGACAACACACCCAACGCCTCGATCAACCACGACGGTGGGACGGGCATCAATTGATTGGCGATCGTTTGACCGTATTGGTCGTGTCTGACGTAGAGCAAGGCACCCGGCGCATGCCGACCCCAAATCCACAGAAACTGCTCGTTGCTACCAACGTCCAACTCAGACGTTGCCATGAAGCTGCCCGTCAACTTAAAACGGTTTGGACGCTCGAAATCAATCGACGAGCGTAAGGAAACGGGAGCTCCCTCGATCCGCAGCTGGATGCCGTCGGCACTCAATCGTTGAATCGAGTCGCTCGAGCGGCCGATATGGTCCAGCAACTGTGGTAGATCGGGTTGAGAAGTGAATACGACGGGGTGCGTCGGGGGAATCAAATGGCAACCAGTTGTGCTAAGAAACACAACCAGAAGTCCGCCAACTCGCAGGGGTGACCACTTCAAGTCAGTTTCCTTCCATGGAAATTTGGTTCTTGCCCTATTTACTACGTTGCACGATTCAGCGAAGTTCAATCGCCGGCCGGAGGACCTCCTCCAACCAATAGACCACTCAGCGCCTCTTGCAACGCCACCGCCTGACTTGGATCGGGCAACTGCATAATGACTTTATGTTCCGAATCATCCTTGGGACAGTGAACGACAATCACCTCCCGCCCTTGTTCATCGCGCTCATTCCCCTCCTGTCGCAAGATGCGACGGCGAATCATGAGTAGGCAGAGAACATATCGCAGTTCGATTTTTTCCGGGTTGGCCTCCAACTCGCGAAAAAAATGCAGCATTACGTCGTTGGGAGCCCAGCTAACCTTCTTGGTATCCGACGACGGTATTTTGGAAACCCACCAGCCAATCGAGTCACTTGGCGCCCCTTCCCAAGACTCATGACTGTAGTCATAACGCACGACCTCACTACCCTCGGCCACCAACACCGAGTAGATCGTTTCACCCGGGCGAAGTTCCCGTTCGGTCTTGGCACAACGTCGTGTGCAGCGTTTGACGTCAAAGTCCAACATCCAGCCGTCCTCAAGTTTTGTTGAGCTGGGCGATACTACGGCATCTAGGCCGTTGTCTCAAGAGAAAACGGCCGAATTAGAGCGATTTCCCGGGAAATGTGTGCCTAGGGCTCCAGACGCGGCTGCCGCCGGTCTTCCCCGCCTAGGCTATGTTGGCCGGCCCCGATGGGGCCGTTTCGGTGTTTGAGTGTTGTCTCGGTAGCGACGTCTGCGGGCCTATTTCGCCATCGCAATCCGATTCACGGCATTCAACAACGCCAACACGGTGGCTTCGACGGTATCGGTTGAAACGCCACGGCCTCGGTACGTCCTCCCTTTGTGCTCGACCTCAATGGAAGCTTCACCTAAGGCGTCGCGACCGATCGTGGCGCTTCGCGCCTGGAAGTCCTTACACACCACTTCGACACCTGTGATCTTCTCACACGCCCAGAAAGCGGCATCGATCGGTCCATCCCCACGATCCGACTCGGCCGTCAGTTCCTCGTCACCTCGGCGGAGCGTCAGGCGAACCAGGGGGGCCTGGTCGCTTCGACTTTGAACGTGGTAATTGACCAGAGTCCACTCCGCGTTGGGCAGGCCGTGCAATTGTTGATCGATGATCGCCGAGATGTCGCCATCGTAAATCTCTTTCTTCTTGTCAGCCAGACGCTTGAACTCGTCGAATACCGTCTGAAGTTGCTCACCAGTGAGGTGATAACCCAGTGCACGGGCGCGATCGGCCAGCGCAGCGCGACCGCTGTGCTTTCCCAAGACCAAATCAGTCTTGGCGAAACCGACGTCCTCGGGACACATGATCTCATAGGTCGTACGCTCCTTTAGCATGCCGTCCTGGTGAATACCGGCCTCGTGGGCGAATGCATTTCGACCGACAACGGCTTTGTTTCGCTGAACGTGTAAACCGGTAATGCTGGAGACGAGTCGGCTGGTGGGAACCAAACGCTGGGTCGTAATGCCCGTTTCACATTGATAGACGTCATGGCGTGTCCGGAGAGTCATCACTGCCTCTTCCAACGAACAGTTGCCCGCTCGTTCACCGATTCCGTTGATCGTGCACTCGATCTGACTCGCACCGTTTTGCACGGCGGCCAGGCTATTAGCAACGGCCAGGCCCAAGTCATTGTGACAGTGGACACTGATCACTGCTTTGTCGATGTTCGGCACGCGGTCAACAAGTGTGGCGATAACCTGACCCATTTGTTCCGGTATCGCATAACCGACCGTGTCGGGAATATTGACCGTCGTGGCCCCCGCATCAATCGCCGCCTCGACGACACGACAGAGAAAATCTCGCTCAGTTCGGGCGGCATCTTCGGGCGAAAACTCGACGTCATCGCAGTAATTCAATGCCCGTGTCACGCCGGCCACCGCCCGCTCAACAATCTCCTCCTGATTCATCTTCAATTTAAATTCACGGTGGATCGCGCTGGTTGCCAGGAACACGTGGATGCGGGGGTGACTCGCGTTCTTCAACGCTTCCCAAGCACGGTCAATGTCCCGGTCATTGCAACGGGCCAGGCCGCAGATCGTCGCACCATGAATGGTCTGAGCAATCTCACCGACGGCTTCAAAGTCACCTGGAGACGCGATAGGAAAGCCGGCCTCGATCACGTCGACGCCCAGATCATCCAACGCCTGGGCGATCTCCAACTTCTCACGGAGATTCATGCTTGCTCCGGGCGACTGCTCGCCATCACGGAGCGTGGTGTCAAAAATTATGATGCGACGGTTTTCACTCATCGAAGAATTCCTCAAGAAAGGGCACAAAAACGCTTTGAATTAATTGCTGCTATAGCCGGCCATTGACCGGCATCAGCAACAACAGGTGTGCCCTGGTTGAAATCTCGCGACGAACCAGCGTCAGCGATGAATCGGATATGGGAAGTTGCACTGAGTTCATAGTTCAAACAGAGGAATGTGGTTCTAATGACAACGCCAACATGGCAAAAAAAAACCCGAGGGCACAAGGCCTCGGGATGCCGATCGGTTCGCATTAATGGCGTGCCGTCATCCCAAGGGACGTCCTCGTAGTAGTAGGCCTAGGTTTTGCAATAGTGAATTCATTCGAACTGCTCGAGTCGAAACCTGATGATAGAGGCATCCGCTTGGAAGAGTATCCTACCACCTCACGAAGGTCAAGTCAGAACGTCGATTTTAGGCCCGTCGACCAAGTGGCCTTGATCTTCTTTCGACAATTCTGTGGGGTACTGTATATGTGGATTGACAAGGAATGAAGAAAACTGCCTAACTGTACGATCGAACAACCTTCAAAGCCAAACGTCGAGCGAGGCCATGGCCGGCGAAAATCTTGATTATACGAGCGTTCCGGCGACTCGGTCGTCGCATCAGAGCAATTCGCCATCGAGCGAACAAAACACCGATCGGCCGTATCTCGGCGTCAAATTCGAGTGCTGTCAGGTGTATCAACGGGTCTACATGAACCGATCTGGCGACGCGTATTCCGGCCGCGGCCCGCGCTGCGGCAAGCAGGTGCAGTTCCGAGTGGGCCCCGGTGGAACGAACCAGCGGTTCTTTACCGCTCGTTGAACGCGTACCGAAATCTCTCTTGCCGAACGAACGAGCGCCTCGGTATCGTAAGACCACCCGGTGAGGTCCTTCGTACTACCAGAACGGACAGCTGACATGTTGTTTGCGGATTATGCAGGATGGAACGGCTTTCTAGGGACGCGTGGTTCGTTCATGCTCGACTTATTATTCCTCGCCATGTTCGCCGTCCTTCCGGTGATGGGTTGGAGCATCTACCTGGTCAAGTATCGCAAGAATTACAGCCTGCACAAACGCGTGCAATTGACGCTAGCAGTGATTCTGCTGTTGTCGGTGCTGCTATTCGAGGTGGATATGCGACTGTCGTCGACCAAATGGACGGAGCGGGCCGAACCGTCTCCGTATTTTACGCCGGACGTTTGGTGTGGGGCCAAGTACGCTTTGATGATCCATTTGCTGTTCGCGATTCCGACGCCGTTGCTGTGGATCTACACGATCGTCAAAGCGCTCCGCAACTTTCCCTCGCCGCCGGTACCGTCGGATTACAGCGGCCAGCACATCAAAACAGCCAGACTCGCCGCCATTGGCATGGTCCTTACCGCGGTGACGGGCTGGTGCTTTTACTGGATGGCTTTTGTCGCAACCTAGTCGCGACCTGGGCCGCCGCTCTTGCAGAATGCGCCGATCTGAAAGATACTCGTCCTTTGGCAGTTCGGCAGTGCCCGGTCTGGCAAAAAAGAGAATGGCCGAGTGGCGGAATTGGCAGACGCACAGGATTTAAAATCCTGTGTCCATTATGGGCGTGCGGGTTCAAATCCCGCCTCGGCTATTGACTTACGTCGATTCAGATTCTTCCAAATCAACTGATGTACCCGGGTACACTTTGCGGTTCAGCTTCTCAGCGATCCGCTGCGAGACCTCTTCGGCTTGCTCGTCGAGGTAGAATCGCATCGTCGTTGAGATGACTGAATGGCGCATGATGGTCTTCAGATCGGGCATG
>LWDU01032403.1_pt1 | contig 16262 bp, 31 predicted proteins | sample 727161 | NCBI WGS metagenome assembly LWDU01 (sample SAMN04566230, study PRJNA314399) | hydrothermal vent metagenome | isolation source: deep sea hydrothermal plume seawater | place: Mexico: Gulf of California, Guaymas Basin | collected 2004-07-11 | reverse complement strand
CCTTTATCAGATGTCCCAAATCCTCCTAAGGTAGTGGCACTTGCTCCATCTATTGATCGTCTAATATGATAATATCCTCGGTTACTATCTCCTTCGGCTGTTGATGTTTGAAAATGTAAAAGCATCTTAGATGAAGCACTTTTAACTACCATAGTGATACCTGTCTCTGCAACTAATTCTCTTGTACCAGTAGTAGTAATGTTAGTTCCATCTGTGTTGGTAAAAGACCCAAACCCAATCATATGACCAGCGGGGAAAGTTGCAGAATCTAAATTTACTGCACTAGCTAAATTTCCAGTAGTTATGGTTGCATTGGCTAATGTTGTGGTACCAGTCAAACTAGTTGTACCAGTCAATGTAGCACCAGTCAAGGTAGCATCAGTCAACGTTGCGTCTTTAACTGTTAACGTTTGATCTGCGTCTTTTTTCTCAATTGCATTTACTTTCAGAGTACTCATGTAAATATTTATCTGTTCATCAATAGTTTGGATTCGCACCATCTAACTAGATCACCGTCGTATAATTTGAAATCGACTGCGTCTTTACCACTGAATAAAACAAGTACTTTATCTGTTATGTAATAAGGATAGGGTAGGTGTTTTTCTAATGTGATTAAATGTTTTGTTTTGATTGGGGTTTGGCTTTTAAGTTTTATTTTATAACTATCATAACGTTTTTGCATTAAAAGGAGACCACCTCTAGTAAGGCGCAATCCTCTGCCTCTTCGATAATTTGCAAATACAGTATGAACATCTATTTTATCGAGATCAATTGTAGAAAAAATTTCATCGTTATTATCATGCTGTTTTAAGTCTTCAATTATTTGTAATTGTAAATTCATTTTTTGGATATGAACTTAGGTGGAATCCAACCTTTGTAAGCCAGCTCGCCCATTTCTTTTACACTTGCTTTAATTCTGTCGCCACGATGACCTGCTATTTCTCCATCGTATCGTGCAAATCTATCATCTGCTATTAACTTATTTGGATTAGGCACTTTTATTTTTAGTACAACAGGAGTTGACTCGTCTTTCTTTGCTTGGCGTTTTGCATAAAATTGTGCCGTTTTAGATGTAGTTGCTAGATACACATTATGTTCTGAATAATTAGGTATCAAATCGTTATATGCTTCGCCGGTATGTCCAGGACGTAAGCCCTTTTTTGATATGAATTCCAATCGTGCTTCGCTGGTACCATGCCACATTACTAAGTTTTTATCTTGGAAAGTTTTTTGTACATAATCTCGCATTTGCAATGCTTGCCCTACTGTTTTAGGAATATCGGGAGGAGCACCTTTAATAGTAAATTCATCTGTAACACCAAAACTTTTTAAACTACCCAATGCTTGTTTAAACTCTGCAATATTAGCTATTACTCGTTGGCGCATTGAATCACCTTTAGATGACTCTTTTAAAATAGTAAGTGTCATAGTAGAAAAGATAACAACCCCGCTTAGTTGATTCCACGTATTTGTGAGAGCTCTATGGGCATTTTGTATACGAGGTATTTTAATGAATTGTCTAACATCACTTTTTGCTATTGCTTTTTCTTCATCATTAGCATTTTGAAACATGTTTGCAACAAAACTATAAAACTCATTTTCGGTTGAAAATATTAAAAGATTGCCTTTTGAAAAATTCCAATAAAAGCCATCGCGGGCATCTACATATGATCCTTGGGCTTGTTTTGGCCATATAGGTAATTCAACACTTATATCTTCGTGCCTAAAATCATATATATTTTTTGCTTCAAGTAACTGTTCAAATCTCATACTGTTTTCTTATGAATAGGATGATATCGCCAATCATCATTCCCGAGATCATCATCATATTTGTCATGCCAATTAACATAATCACCTAATGTACCTTTTGCAAAATCATATGGAGTACCATTTATTTCAACCCAATGGTGGGTCATGTATCCTCCTGTTTCAGGATCTCTTCCTTCGTCTGTTTCGATTTCACCAAACACACCAACTACTTCTTCAGGAAATGCACGGGCAATAGCATGAGCAGTATATTGACACCCGCCTAGTTCACAACTGTCAACATGTTCCTTCCAGGTACTATGTTCTTCATAATCCATTAGATGCTTTTTAATTTTATCTCGTAGTTCCTCATGATCCCAATAATTTTGACCAAAAGTATCATTAACTCCAGTTTCAAACAAGTCGGCTAATCTAGGCATCTATTGCTCTCTGTATATGTTTTTCTTTATCTAAAATTTGCTGAAAAAGCGATTTATTTCCTGCATGTCTTTTTAATACTCCTAATTTAGAAGCTATAGGTTTTAATTTTTTATCTACTTGCGAATAAAGTTGTCCTTCGATTCCTGCATCAGTTGGTGAAAAATCATAATCTCGGGGATCGTTGCTAACTTTTCTTGATTTAACTTCGTATGGAGTACGACCCGACATTGTATAATTTTGTGTATTGTGATGTTTCACTTCTATTTCCATTATTTCTCTTGCTCTCATATTAGCCCCTGCCATGTTGGTTTATAATCTGTGGTATTCATTATGTCGTCACGTACAAATTTTTGAATAAGATTATCAAATGGAAAAATTATTTTTTGTATCTCATCTTCTGTGTGTCCTTGCTTTTCTAATATTCTAGGGATTATATATTTTTCCATCCAACCTTGCATACCCCAGCCACCTATCCAGTGGTGTATACGTCTATATTCGTATACCCATTCTTGTAACCCTTCTGCAAAATCTGCTGTTTCGCCACCAAATTCAGATAGTATGTCTTGAAATGCTTTAAGATGAACTGCTATACTTTTTTGTCGATTAAAATGTTTGTCAATTTGATCGAGACTATGTTCTTCGTCATTTTGTGCCATACCACCTATTTCATGGTCGTATATGTTATATGTTTGTAGTCTAAGATACTCGCCTATATCTGAACCTATTCTAATATCTGCTTTTGTAACATCCCACCATGATTTTCTATCTGAATAACTCCGTTCAGCATAGGCTAGTAATGCACCTTCTTTTTTAAGTTTAGGAATTATAACTTCATTTATTCCACGTATAAAATCAAACATGTCTAGATCTTTATATCGTTCGTAATAATGTTTGCGCCAATGAGTAAATCCAACTGCATCAAGCATTTGATTTACTGCTTTTAATCCGTCGCCTCTATTATGTTCTTCCATTAAACGTATAACACCTGTGATAGGAGCATCTCTTTGAAAATCATCCCAATTTTCTTTAAGTTCAAAAAATTTCTCCATCCATATGCTTAATGCATCTGCAAATTTTTCTTTAAACATCGAGTATAATTCGTCATCAATTACCAATCCATTTTTATCACGATCATTAAGAACAATGGGTCTATCTTGTACATTCATAAATTGACCACTTTCGAAATGAAATTGATATATTGGATTACTAGTTGCTATAATACTATCTTTATCATAATTAGCATCCTTTGTTCTAATTATATACAACAACCCGTCTCGTATATATTCATCGAAATATTCTGACGAGCCTTTACTAGCGGTGCACCATTTAGTGCCTGCACCAAACGAACATGATGCTTGTGAAGTATTTGGTGTTACCACAACATATCTAGCACTTTCTGCAAATATATCATAACTTTCATCATCTATATGATATTCGCCTTGTTGCCGTTTTTCTTTTTTAGTTAATTCTTCACCAAACTCGTCTACTGCATCTTCTAATTCATTTATATCAATATACTGGTTAATATCCCGTTTGTCGAGTCGTTGTTTAAATCGTCCAAATAATCCTAATGCATCTTTTAATCTTTGCGAATCTTCAAACCCGCGGAACTTGTCTTTAATGTACATGTTCATAACAGGTTGTATATATTGTTTATTAGGGGTAGGATCTATAAGTTCGAATTTATCTAGTACGTACTCTCTATTTTCTGGATCATCAAATTGAACATTAATACCACGTTCAATTCTGCCAATAGTAGTTGGATCTTTGCGTTTAACCGCGGCCATTACTTTGGCCATGAGATTATCATTTGCTAATGTTTTTTCTCTACTGTATTCTAATAGAAACTCTTTATACCTCATGAGGTAGGCTCCATGTGCTTCTAATATTTATTCACTTTTGATGATTAATGTTTATAAATATTTCTCTACGACGTCGTCGTATTTTCCGGCAATAATGTTTTGTCTAAATTGTGCGGCGTTCTTATCTATCCATTGCATAATTAAATTATTTGCTTCTTCTCTAGTACCAGTTGTAGAATGTTTTTTAATGAAGTTTCGTATCATTGTATTTTGGAGGTTCATACTTACTTTATGTTGTGCAGAGACAGAAAGGTCGCTATAATTTTCATTTATTATGCGTAATAAGGTTTCATTTAATAATACAAATGTTCGTAAATTCATACTAATATTTATTGGTATTTGTTAATTATTTTAACAATATTATCGAAACGAAGTCCTAACGAAATTCGATTATCCTTATCAAGTTGGTTCCAGTACGTATTTGCAATTTCATTCATATCACCTTTTAATGGAAGTAATATAGGTTCGCCTTTAAAGGAAGGTAGCGGGTCGCCATCACTCATGTATGTTGTTATGCAATATCCTACTCCTAATGGTATATTAGAATAACGATAAAAATGATGATCTGTATTGCCTGTATGATTTCTTTTTATAATAGATAAAGAAATACTATTAACATTTCTATCTATATATCCAGATATCCTAGGAGTATAATTGGGAGCGTCAGGTTCGTATTTTTCATGTTCTAATGATGTTTGAAAACTACTTCCTAACATTAGTTTATCGTAGATTACATCTGTTTGAGAACCATTACTTACAATAATATTATGACCTATGCCTCGCATAGCATTATAAATTATTAGTGATGGATCTTTAACTAACGAAGGATCTGCGGCTTCTGTGCTTAATACACTATCTTTAGTAGAATATGTAAAAATTCTATTTCTACTATTATCACTGCGACCCATTATCCAATAAATTGCAATCCACATGCCGTTGAGATTACGTCCAAGGACAATTCCACGACCAGGGTAACTATTATTTGATATATGTTCTAAAACGTTATTCGCATTCATCACAAAGTTTTGGAAAAGCGTGTTCACTAAGTGTTCTTAGATAATATGTTATTGAATGATCCTGTGCATCGATTTCTGTAAACTTACCATAATCATCATTTTCGCTCCAATCTAAAGTATTAGCATCAATTCGAATACCCGAATGAACGTAGGGATAGATAGGCATAAAAGGAATAGGATCACTATTAACAACCACCCTGTAATGAGGGGGCTCATTTCCAAGAAAGGTCGTAGTGACTTTGGGACTACCGAAAGTATAAATTTGAACATTGTACCCCTCCCTGTCGAGCCAAAAGCCCACAATTTGTGCTATTGCACCACCTAACGAATGTCCGGTCAAATATACTGTTTTTTCTAATGGATAATTTGCTTTTATATCTTTTTCTAAAAACATTGCCGCATCTCTAAAACCACGATGCAGGTTAACTTTTAATTCTTCATCTTCAAATGGTCTAAAATCTATGTCTGATAACATATTTTGTCTGTTGTTTGATCCTCTAAAAATAAGGATTGTAATACCACCATCTTGTTTTACATGATATGAAAATTCATCTTTATTATCACTTGCTCCAGATATTTCATATAACTTGTTTTCCGGAGTTGCCTTTGAATATGCTTCATCACAATAATATGCCATTTCTAATAATTCTTCTACTGCAACAGGTAATGTATCTGCTTTGCCAGAGTTGCCATCCATATAAAGAAACTGTTTGGTCCACGAACAACCACTAATTATGCATACTACCAACAAATAACATATATGAACTCGCATATACATATTTATGGAATTTATGCAACAAATAGTTTTTAATTTATTTCTATAGGATTGCCATACATATCATAATCTATTATCGGACCTAGGTAGACGTAATGAAGCATTTCTATTTCATCAGTTATTTCGGCTTTTACTATAGTCCATCTATCCCATGTCGCTTCTAATGATGCCATTCCGCCACGATGTAACATCGTGCTACCATCTTTTAAGGTAAGACGTCTGACTCTGTATTCTTCGAATTCGTCGATTTTGTGTTTTTTTCTAAAATCGTTTGATTGCTGTTTTCTTTTGTAGTATTCGGTTTGCATTCGTCTACTTTAAAAATATGATAATCTGGATAGTGATTATAAGGATGTAATAAGTTATGTTTTTTTAGGGCGTCTTTTTTAGAGGTGGCTTCAATGTGTTCGATACGGACGCCCCAAGGAGGAATATTATTTTCGAAATAAAGTGTATAGTGCATCTCAGCACTTGACCTCACACATTAATTTGCTTTTAATTTATATAAAAATATTTATCGACCTTTCTAATATTAGATTGATTAACGCTTCCAATTTGTATTTCTTTAATTTTTGCTTCAATGTTCTCCTCCCAATATTTTACAAATCGTTGCATACGAGGATACTCAGGAGGACAATCATCATCTTGAAACATAAACAAATTTAAAATATGTTCGTAATCAGGCATCCAATAGAACACTTGAATTGTGGTTAATTCCCACTTATTAATTTTGACATAAGCCACATAAAACCTCCTTATTAATAAGGGCTTTGATATGTTTCGACAACCATTATGTCGTCGGCTTCGCTCATTCTATCTAAAAATATTCTGTATTCTGCTTTACTATCAAAAAATCTTATATTAATAGAACTCTCAGGAATAACATATGCTGGAGGTTTTTGTGATCGAGCATGAGACTGCCGTTTCTCTGCTTCCACAATTGCCTGTGGTATATTATACCATCTTACAAAATGCTGGAATGACTTCATTTTGTTTTTAATTATTTCCTACGCCATTAAAAGAAGTTGGTAGTTCTTCGTCCTTGCCGCCGTTGCCATTGCTATTTTGTTTATCTAATTCCTGTGTTTCTGCTATTTCGGGATCTTCTTTCTCTTTGAACCAATAGTCTGTTGCTTTTGCTAATACCGCAACATAGGCACCTAATAAAATATTAAGTAAATCTCGAGCATCTGCAGGGACTATTTCAAAAAATAACAAGCAAATTAATAGTAAAAATGTAGCAACAATAATCAATGTTATTGAATACCGTGCTAACCAATTTCGTTTTTTACGTCTTTCTAACTGTTCTAATTTTCTGGTAACTAAATCTGTATTATCCATATATCCTCTATATATTAACTACTACTTTATTTATTAATTAAGTCGTCCCAAGTTATTGGTTTTTTGTTACTTATATCTTTTTTAAGTTCTTCTTTTTCCTCAATTGTTTTATTATCTGTTGCACCTAAATATGCTTTACGTGCCGCTTCGCCCATTGCACCTTCTACAATACATTGTTTACTATATTCTCCCAATATATCACCTGCTGTTCCGTTTTCTACAACTACCATATAATCTTCAGCACATTCAAACTGTAGCCTAATTTTAGTTGTTATACAGGCACATTGATTGAGACCATGAATAGGTATAATCGGCGCACCAAACGTTTGAATAGAAGTCATGTTTAGATGTTGAAAACATGCCGTTACCATATTATAGATACCAGAGGTTTCATATTTTAGTATTGATAGGCATTCTTTACTTTGAATTGCAGTTGGCACCAACGAAAGTGCCAATGCAATTAATAACTTACTTAGACTTAGGTGTAGTCTCGTTGTCTGTTTTGGGTTTCTCTTCTTTTGGAGTTTTACTTTCCGTTTGAGTTTTATCATTTGATTTCTCTTTTTTTGGAGGTTTGGGTACTGTTAGTTGTCCTTGTTTATCAAAAAGTTGAGCACCAGTAATTTCTAATTTTTTTAGTGTTATAGTAACATTTTTATAAACACGATCTCTTATTATTAAAAGGTTAACTGTATCTCCTGGTTTTTTAACCCTTATTATGTCTGTAAGGTTTTCTTGTCTATTAACTGCTTTTCCGTCTGCACCAACTATTGTGTCAAAATTTTCAAGTCCTTCTGGAATATCAGTAGCAGGAGCAACAACACAACCAAATGTATTAGGTATAGTAATGCCTGCTTCTTTTACATCAGGCAAATTTACTATACTATCTCTATTTAACGGATTTAAATTTACTAAGCTCACACCTATAATTGCCCGTACAAACTCTTTACCTTCTATTAAAACATCAACAATTTCTTTTGCATCGTCGTTTCTTAATGCTAATGCTACACCTGCATGAACTTTAACTTGTTGTGTGCTAATTATTAATGAATTAATTCCGACAACATTACCTGCTGTATTTACTAATGGTCCACCTGAATTACCTTGATTGATAGCAGTATCAGTTTGTACGTATCGTACATATGGAGATCTGACAATTCGTTTACTATGACTAATAATACCTTTTGTTACAGTCCATACCATTCCAAATGGATGTCCTACTGCAAATACTTCCATACCATCCCATGGTTCTTCTATTGACCAATTTAAATACGGTAATGGTTTTATTCGTTTAGGTATTTGTATTACTGCTACATCAGCAAGAGGGTCAATACCTATTATTTTTACATCATACATATTCCAATCATCGCGATCATAAAATGCTAACATTAATTGTTTAGAATTATGAACACAATGATAATTTGTTACAATGTATCGTTGTTCATTAATAACAAATCCGCTACAGGTACCCCGTCCATTGGGGTTTGTGATAGATGTATTATTGGCGCTTTCTATTAAAATGAAAACCGTTGCTTCTTTAACTTTTTCTACTGTTTCTTTATTAAGAGTTGAAGCAACTGTAGATCCTGCAAAAAAGCATAATAAAATAAAGATATAAACTTGTCTCACAATTAATCTCCTTAGTCTTTAAAAACTAAAATTAATAAAAGTATATTCGTAACTAAAAGTTCGATTGCCAATATAGTATGATAGAACACCCATCTTTGTTCGTATAGGTGATCTTTATCAAGTTTAACGTCAAGTTTTTCTTCAATACTTTGTTTGGTCTTTTTTGCTTCCTCTAATACTCTTTCTTTTATGTCATCTAATACTTCAAATGTCTTACGTAAATGATCCATATTCCTCACCGACCCCGAGTTGGATTGTTGCCTGCCTTTTAAAAAATTTAAGATTTCCGTTAAAGGTTTTCAACTATTACGTCGCCTTGCGTTAGTTTTAAAACATTAAACTTTTTTGTTTTAAATCGACTGTTTAATTTTTCTGCTAAATTAAACGCATGGCCGGCATTTGGAAACGAAACTTTTTTATATTTTGGTCCTGGATAATTTACAAGACTATTAAAGCTTCGAATACTGATAGGGGATCCATCATAGAATACTGCATAGATTGCTTCTGCCTTCAAAACTTCCTCGCTTCGGAAAGTTTTTTGGTCAGTGTGTTCTAAGATGATGGTTGGTTTTGGTCTTGCCATTTCATATACCCGATATTATATGTTATTTATCGTAATATATGACGAGTATAGTACTAATTTATTAACTTATTAGACTCACCTTTTTTCTTTAATGTTATAGTATTTCCGGTTTGTCTTGCAATTGATCGCCTGGCTATTTCTTCGTGCTCTTTCATTATTGCGTGTTGTAGTTTTTCGCTGTCTATAATATCCTTAGAAGAATTCCTAGTTGGTATATTTAATATGTCTTCAGGAGCATACCATTCAGTTTTCCACATTCCTTTATACTTGGATCCTCGTTTTTCGCCTTTCGGGTCGTACCAAAGTTCTAAATGTAGTTCTAGTTTACCTTCTTTACCAATTGGAAACATTAATTGATAAACACCTATGGAGGGATAAAATTTAAATGCAGGATCTTTATATAATTGAAGTTTTACGTGAACTTCAGCATTATGTTTTTCTTCATCAGTCAACATTATTATAGCTCGCTGTTAAGTATAACGCATGATCTTGAATTTGTGATCCGATCCGCTGTAAATTATACTTACCGCAAAACTTCATAAAATGTATTCCTACTTGGGGGATTTTGGGTTTTTCAACAACTTTGGTGATAGTTTCATCCATTGTAGTTTTAACCCATTGGGGTTGTTCATTTAAATCAATAAGTTTTCTGTTGCGTTCATAGTCATTTAATACCGTGTGTTCTTCGCCATCATGGTCGACCCATCGTTGTAACATTAAATTATTCCAATTATATCCTTGTTTGTTGCGGTCATCAAATGCTTCTAATAATCCAACTTTATTTTTAGTACCTTTTTTACGTACTCCAGGATATGCACTAAAAATGTTATCGGAAGTATCTCCACGCATACACTTTTCGAAAAGAAGCCAACCAGGATTGGGTGCTCCTTTTGGGGCTCCGGTTTTTTTATCAACAATCAACTTACCTGTCCTATCATAATAACCTTCTGTGGTGATTTTTGTATCAGAAATGCCATTATAAATTTGTACATTATCTGCTATAAGCTGAAAAAAATCCGAATCGCTAGAAACAATAATATGTTTTTCTTTTGGATGTAATTGAATCCATCTTGCAATCATATCATCTGCTTCACAATCCTTGTTACATAAGACCGAACAGTTTGTTTTTTCTGTTAAAAATGTTTGGAATTCTCCAAATTTCTCAAAAAAGTATTTGTCCTCTTTTACTTCATTTGGTGTTAACGCATCCCGTTTCTCTTGCCTATTTTTCTTATAAGGTTCATATATTCCTTTACGCCATGAATGCCCTTCAAAACAAAATACCACATGGCTACCAGCAAAATCACGCCATACCTTGTTTACTGATGAAAACATAATATGCATTGCCATACCAACCTTTGTATCTAGGTCGTCTCCTCGAACAACATGTTTTGCTCTAAAAAACATATTCATTGTGTCTACGAGAATATATGTCATTCTTTTTTATTTTCTTTATCTTGTTTTTCTTTTTGAATATCTGATAATTTAATTATATCAGCATCTGCCACAAAAGAATCTTGTGCTACTTCTTGTGCGGCAATTGTTCTACATAAATCATTAAACCACAAATCGATAATATCAGCTTCGGCTTTACCGCTATATCCATTTTCTGCAAGCATTTTAATAAATGGTTCATTCCAATCTAACTCAAAGTATCCTTCAGACGGACTTTCTGGGTTTATTTGTGTATCTATTACTTGCACCCAAGGTTCGCCTTTTTCCGTTGCTAGTTCCTTAGGAGTTTTTGAGTTAACACCCTGTTTAGGTTGTTTTTTCTTTTTAAGTTTATTTTTAAATTTATCGAATATTTTCATATTATGTTCCCCATGCGTTACCAAATAAATGTACATGTAATCTTGGGCTAAATCGAAACCCGTTTTTTAATGCTAATTCTGTTACTTTTCTTTCTGTTAGTTCGAGTCCTTCAACTGTACCACCACATGGCATCAAGTATACTGGAACATTTAATCCATATGCATGATGTGCAGTTTTAACTTCTATTATATCGTCATTATCTTGTACTACAAATTTTAAATACAATTCACTATTTTTTACTCTATTATATTCTTGTACAATTTCAGGTTTAATTGCTTCATTCCAGTCTTCACCACTAATACTTAATTTTGGACTACATGACCAAGTTATATGAATTCGCGATGTATCTAAAAATTCTTTAAAAGCATGAGTTAATTTTTGTGTGGCATTTGTTTCAAAAGTAATATGTTCTAATCCATCTAATGCTTTTTGAGATAATAGATTTGGTAATTGTGTTTGCCAAAGCATAGGTTCACCGCCTGTTATGATTAAATGTATATTATCCCAATTTTTGTGTGGAGTTAAATCTAATAATTTTTCTGCAACTACAGATGTTTCTTCTTTGGTTGCAATATGTTTATATAAATGTGACCAGGAAGCACTTGTGTCGCAACCTATAGTCGGAACAGGAAGTTCATGGTAAGATTTATAATTAAGTCTGTTTGGATCTGTTACGTGAGGCATTTGATCTTTTGCTAACCATTTAGATTGATCTCTGCCTTGCCCAAATCCTCTACATTCAAAATTGCATCCAAACATACGCAAAAAAACGCTCGGTGTTCCTACCCAACGTCCTTCACCTTGTATGCTATAAAATGCTTCGGAATATTTAATCTTCATTAGGTATAATTTCGCAAGTTATTTGTCTACCACCACGATTAGATTTAGTCATTCTAATTTGTTCGCCCTCTTTTAATCCTAAAGCCAAATGTATTTCAGGTGGTAATATAACAGTTTTTCCATCTTCTTTGACTTGAATATCTTCTGCATTACAATTATACACTTTTTTACTCATAATGTCAACTAATTTATTGTATCATTGATTGGCGGGCCCATTATATCTTGAAAACTGTTACTATCGAGAACGGAATCTCCGTCCTCATTTAAAACTGTTAAATTTGTTGTAATATAATTCTCGTTAGTTGATGTAAAATCAAAGATAAATGTTTGTCCTTCGGTGTCAAATTCCAACCTAGCTCTAGAAACAACCGCCTTTGATTCATTAAAATCTTTAGCAACCTTTCCTGAAGCTAAAAATAATAACTTAGGTATATTATCTTTATATCCGGTAATTTCCTTTGCATGGGATGACATGTCGGACACCTCCTCTTGGATCTTCGACATCTCCCGTGCGTCTAGGTATAAGGTGTACATGTGGCCACATAACTGTTTGACCCGCCGCGGCGCCTTTATTAATGCCGATATTAAATCCTTCATAATCTTCATTTTTAACTCCAATATTACCTTGGTTATTTGCGGCAATAAAACAGGACATAATACTTAATTCATCTTGTTTCTTAGGAACAAATAAAAGATGACCTTCAGTAACAGGATGTCCGTCTTTATAAACTATATACTCGTTGGTTTCTTCTACAATATTTTTATCTGGCCACGGAGCATCTTTGTAACTTTTTAAAAGGTCGGTAGATTCCACCATTCCTCCCACGGAAATACAACCCACTGCGGGTCGTCAATTTTGTTAACTATATCGCCAGCATAGTCAACTTCAAATTCACTTCCAGTATTTTCAATTAAACATGCAGTTTTAACATTATTACCAAATACCTTATCATTTTGCCATTTAGGATCAGTCGGGTGTGTACTAGATCTCCAATCGGATTTAATCCATTGCAATGTTTTACCGCTATCGTTGATATCATCAATGATAAGAATCTTTTTACCATTATATGCATCTTCAGACATCCATGCATTACTTTCTACATCATCTTCGGTATTTTCTCCTGCTCCTGCTTTAAGTTGTACTTTTAATGCGTACATTGGTACACCTGTATAATGACTGTATAATCCTGCAGGATAACTCCCTCCTCTAACTATACCTACAACATAATCAGGGCGCCATGCATCATTATGCAACCCCCGTATAATATTGTGCATTAACGAACTTATTTTAAACCAACTAAGATATACTTTTTTCATCACGCTCCATATGGTGGGTCAGTATCTATTAAATCTAATATACGTTTTGCATATAGTGCGGCATTAATTGCACCATGCTTGCCTATTGTCATGCATGCCACAGGCACGCCTTTAGGCATTTGTACTATACTCAGTAAACTATCTATGCCCATTAATTCACTTTTCATAGGCACGCCAATCACTGGCAAATTTGTTTGAGATGCAACTACTCCCGGTAATGCGGCGGCCATACCTGCGGCCGCAATAATAATTTTATATCCTGTTGCTTCCCATTTTTTAATATATTCTGTTACTTTCTCAGGATTTCTGTGTGCAGATGCAGTAACTATTTCGTTACTAATACCTAATTCATTTAACTTATCAACACAATGATTCATAATTTCTAAATCACTATCGCTTCCTACTACTATTCCTATCATATTTTGTTGTTTACCATATGTTCAAACGAACCGTCGACATAATTACGAATTCCGGCTTGTTGTTCATTAATTTCTTTTCCTACTTCTGCTCTAAAATCTAACTCTTCTTTGACCATTGATCTGAGTTCTCGTAGTTCTGTAGAGTGCATCATTTTTATATCTATTTTAGTCATCTATCCCCATCGCCTTCTCTTCGGCATTACCGAAATATTCGTAGACTTCTATAGGGACTTCAACCCATTCTCCTTCTCCTTTTTTTGGATCATAGTATGAAATCGTTGTAAGGTCTCTGCTAGTTTCGATTAAGTCGCTTTTTGCCTCAAAATTGATAACATCTTCGTCGTCCCAATCATAACAGTCTGCGGCTTCATCACATGCTTCTTGCCAAGTATCAGCAATATATTCTTCTTCATGATCGCATTCTTCATCTTCGTCTTCATCTTCATAATGGCTTTCGGTTTCCCAAACAAATGTTAACCGTACTTTGCCATCAAAGTCTCCCATGTATGGTAATTCGTCAGTACTCATAATGTCCTTTCAGTTAGGAAATGTTACTCCCTTTTCAATCATTGCTTCATAAATTATACGTCGTACTCCTTGCAATGTTTCTTGGATATCTTTAAAGTTGTGGTTATCGTATTTAACCCAATCACGGCATTGTTGATCTAAATCCCATACAAGCAGGGCCCAATCCATAGCCTTTGTAGCCGCATTAAATTCTTCTTGGTCTTCTGGTAAATTAAATGTTAGTTTCGCTTTCATAATATGTGTCCTTAAAAATTTTTTCTTTAATCATTGTTTCAAAAACTCGAAATAATTTTTTACACCTAATATCATGTAATTCACTTAATCCAGTCAAAATATTCCCAATTTCATCTTCTGTCAAGGGACCATCTGGATCATCATAAACCCTTTCTGCTATGGCATCCAAATCATCTTTTGTCTGCCAAACATTTTGAATTTCTCCTTCTAAATTAAATCTATCCAACATATCAATTTATAGGTTCCGTGATTTTATAAAAAATAATAAAGCATTAGATGTAAATAAATCCATGCCATTAATAACCCAGTTAACATTTTTCTTTTTATTCGTAAAAACCTTTCATGCCTTTAAGTAATGTGAAAAATTCTCGTTTTTGACTTTCTTTTTCACGCAATGATCCTCGTACAATAGATGTTGTCATATCACTTTCGTGTTCCTTAACACCTCTATGTGTTAAGCACAAATGCTCTGCTTTTATTACAACTGCAATGCCTTCTGCTTGTGTTTCTGCTTCAATTAGGTCTGCAATTTGTACGGTCATTTCTTCTTGTATTTGTGGTCTGCTTGCAATCCAGTCCACAAGTCTATTAAATTTACTCAGTCCAATTACTTCTTTTCCTGGAAAAACCCCAATCCATGCATTGCCTACAATAGGCTGGAAATGATGGGCACAAGTGCTACGTATTTTAATTGGTCCTGTAACATATAATTCGTCGTATTGATTTGCATTTGGAAAAGAAGTTACTCGAGGCTTTGATTCGTATCTGCCTGCAAAGACTTCACGTACTAACATCTTTGCTACACGTTTAGCAGTTTCTTGGGTGTTGTGATCGTTTGCTGTATCAATTAACAATGCATCTAATACTTTTTGAAAACGCTTTTCGACGTTTCGTTCTATTCTAGTTACATCTTTTTCTGTAACTATATCACTAATATTATCATTACATCGTTTTCCGTTAAAATTTATCATGTCTGTCATGTGTTTAGTTTTTGTAATAATGGTGTGCAACTAAAGTATTCTTCAGATAATTTATCTGCTTCGTCAACTACAGATGGATAAAAACTAGTATAATTATCCATTCTATGTTTTATTAAATTAATAAGTTTTTCTTTGTGTTCAATATAATTATTAAAATCTAAAGTCCACGTAGAGTTATATTTAAAATCTGCACTATACATTTCACTATACGAAAGTCTGTCTGGAACCATAGGTATTGCACCTACTAATGCTCCTTCATAAGGACTAATGCCTAATGTTTCTTGCAGATTTGCACTAAAGATTATTTTAGCTCTTCTTATTATAGCATGATATTCTGTTTTTGTCAACTGTTTATCTTGGCATATAATAAATTTATATTCTGGTATACTTTGTGCTAAATCCTTAAATATTTCTGGTTGTTTTTCTGGTGCTATTCTGTGAGGGAAAACTATTAAGTTTTCTTTCTCTGTAAATACAGTATTATCAAATAATGTTGTCTTTGAAGCATCTTTTAAATACTCCATTGGCCAACCTGTACGTATTATTTTATCTTTAAGTTTTTCATGAAAAAATTGATTACTAGGCACATCGGCTGAATCATCAAATGTTCCATTAAATGTATAATTAAATAATGTTTTTACAAATATTTTAATATGAAATTCAGTAGCAAAATAGTTATAATCTGAAGCGTGAAAAATACTCCGCTCAAAATCAAAAGTCCAATGCTTGTCATTTA
>LWDU01040152.1_pt1 | contig 16266 bp, 16 predicted proteins | sample 727161 | NCBI WGS metagenome assembly LWDU01 (sample SAMN04566230, study PRJNA314399) | hydrothermal vent metagenome | isolation source: deep sea hydrothermal plume seawater | place: Mexico: Gulf of California, Guaymas Basin | collected 2004-07-11 | reverse complement strand
TGTCTGAATAGGAAGGGTCTTCAGCTACGTTTGTCATGTAATATGGGTCTGTTCTCAAGTCATACAACTCTTCCGCGGGTCGTTTGCCAAAGGCCAACTCGAACTTCGAGCGAACGTCTTCCGCGTTCCGGTTAACTAGCAGCCATACCTTCGTTGGGCCAACATCGATGTCGCTGTAAGGGGCGCAGGCAGTCCTTCCGGGATTAAATATTCTGGTCGATCGCAGTATCTCGGTAATTTCTTCCGGATTTACCAAATTAGGGTCTTCCATTCCGCACGGGTCACCCATGGGCCAACGGTCTGGTGCAAAGTTACGGATATACAGGAAATCCTTGGTGCGAATTGCTCTTGAAGGGTAGGGAAGGCCCTCCGACCTGCCATATCCTTGGTGTCGTTCACGACCTAGAACCACGTATTCCCAGTTGGCGGCAGATTCTAATCCTGAATCGGAGGTCATGAGCGGTAGGATACTGTCCGACATATTATCTAAGGGTTGTTCGCCTGCAGCCTCCAGGAACGTCGGGGCAAGGCTCATCAGGTTTACAAATTCGTGTATTACTTTGCCCGGTTGTATCTTACCGGGCCATCGGGCGGCGAGGCACACCTGGGTACCAATATCGTAGAGGTTGCATTTCGCCCGTGGGAAGCCGGGAATGCCATGGTCGCCACTGATGACGATGAGGGTGTTATCCAACTCGCCTGCCTTTTCCAACTCTTCGAGTATGATCCCTATCCCCGCGTCAACTGCTTGGACCTCGCCGAGATAGTCATTAAAATCTTCCCTTATCTCGTGCACATCCGGCAGGAAATCAGGCATTCGTCCTTTCAGGTTGTCCGGGTCAAGCCCCCACAATGCCTTGCCTGATCCTCGTTCCCAAGCTCTATGCGTGTTAACCGGTCCCCACCAGTAACAGAATGGTGTGTTTCCTGGGACGTCATCTAGGAACCCGCGGAAATTATCGCGAGTTTCATCAAAGAGGAATTCCTTGGCACCATCAACGCCCAACTCTGAAACACGTTTGGTAGCTTCTTGTGAAAACTCGCGCCACTGGTTTCCCGATGGCTCGTACCTGGTGCGCTGTCCACCATAGGGGGCATTTTCCGTTTTTCCTGGCGACCATACCTTGTAGGTGTAACCGATGTGGTAGCCGCTTTATTCCAGAATCAGGGGGTAGGTCGGAATCGATTCGTCCCACTGGGCCCCTTCGAGTATGGCCCCAAGGCCAGTTTCCCAGAAGTAAGTCCCAGTGAGTATGGAACTTCTGCAAGGGGTGCAAGACGGGACAGGGACATGCGCGTTAGTGAAAATTGCCCCCTCGGCAGCGACTTTATCGAAGTTAGGGGTATTAACGATTTGGTTAACTGTGCTTCCATTTTCGAACTGCCGATAGGCGCTTGAGTACCTTCCCCAGTCATCAGCGAACAAGAAGACAATATTAGGTCTTTTGCTTTGTCCGGTCATATTATTTTCTCCTCGGGTCGAGCTATTTCTGACATCGCGACCGTTGCCACAATGGACCTAGTATCGACTCGGGATTGACTTTGTGATTGTTGAGCCGGTACCTGGCAATACCGAACAGCTTCGCGGCTGAAGGTGAAGCCTACTCTATCTCCTGATACCCAACTTTTGCTACCTTCTGGCATCAGTGTTTCCGGCATCGAAACATGGATGCGTAAGTTGGCCGACTACCACCGTGCCTTATATCCATCAGAATGTACGAACGGGCGGCCTCTCTAGCGTGAATCGAAGCGGAGTAATTGCGTACACGTCGTGACTATGAGCGGATGACCGAATACTCTATCATCCTTTCTGGGATAAGCCGCTCAACCTGAGCTCCGACCTAGGTCGAGAGTCTCAATTTATCGGACCTGTTGGAGGGCCAGAGCTCGCTTAAATCAGGCTGCTGCCAATTCCTCAACCGTCAGTTCCGGCATGCCGGCGCTCCAATTGGGGTCGCGGAGCTCCAGCTTGTTGCCACTGGGGTCAAAGAAGTAGAGTTCCCGGCCCGTGAAGAATCCCTGGGCCCGATGAACTAGCCCGTCGACGGGCACCTGGCGTTCCAAGAACAGCTTGCAGGCCTGGACCAACGTCTCGTGGCTGACCGTGAACGAGTGGTGGACGTGCTCTTCAGACTGCTTGGCAACGTCCACCGGATTTTTGCGTTCACAGAGCAAGATCTTATGCTCGGCAACCTTGTAGCAGGTCATCCGTGAGTTCCCCAGCCGACCGACATGCTCCAAGCCTAAGAAATCTCCGTAGAATTCCTCGGACTCCTCCAGGTTATTAACTGGTATGGACCAGTGGGTCACATCCTCTATGTTTAGCAGTCCCATTTAAGCCTCCAAATTCGTTATGAATCCAGATACTGAAAACTTGATTTCAGGTTGTTGAAAACCTCTGCGTGAGAGGGAATTTCCATGATTGCCGCCCCAGAGTAGCCCTTGGCGTCCAAGATTTCCCGCATCTTGTGGCAGTCCAGGTCGCCGTCCGCCACCGTTGGCAGGGTCTTGCCAGCTTTTATCTGCTTGAAATGGACGATCTTAATCATGTCCAAGGGAAGCGCTTCGAGTTCAGCTAGCGGGTCGGAGTCGGGGAACCCGCGCAGTTGGTTGGTGGGGTCGGGACAGAGGCCCAAGCCCAGCCCGGCTTCATCAGAAACCATAGTCCGAACCTGTTCCACGAGCATCGCCATGTTCTGGATGGGCAGTTTGGAATTCTCCATTGACATAATTACGCCTTGATTGGCCGCCTCAGTTGCCAATCCGGCCAGGCCCAGAGCCTCTTCCGGGATGTCACTGGGCGAGTTCCACACGGCGTCAAAGGGAGCGGGGTCTACCACCCGCAGATGGGGTTGTGACCCGCCCACCAACTTGGCCCCGGCCAAGGCTGATTGGAACATCTCGCCTTGCGGATCTATCTTCTGTGACAGACAAGGCAACGCCATGGCCAGGTCAAAGGTCAGTTGCGGGTAGGCGTCAACCACTTGTTTTAGTTCCTGCAGTTTAGGACGCCAGTCAGGCCCGGCCCCTTCTTCGCATTCGCCGAGGCAGGTCTGACGTAGTTCAATATGCTTGGCGCCCTTCTCAACTGCCGCGCCGACCAATTTCTTGACCGACGAAGATGGCAGTTGTTCTCGCCACGAGTTGGTTATTGCACCGTAGATCATCACGTACTCCTAGGATTTGCTGAAATTCTAGACTAGGACGCCAAAGCCGGAAACGGTGCAAATCTCAATCCGGTTGCCGTCTAGATCGTCCAGGTAGAAAGCGCGTTGGCCGTCGTTCCTGGTTTGGATGTCAGTCGTTGTGATCCCCTTCCCGGCGAAATACGCGTGGGACGCGTCAATGTCATCAACCTCAAAGGCCGTGTGATGGGAGGGCGCGGAAGGAGCGAGTGCGTTTTCGATAATGTGGATCATTGCGCCGCTGGGCAGTTGCAGCCAATAGAGGTGGTCGCCGTTGACCATCTTGGGAATCTGACCCACGCCTAGAATGTCCTGGTACCACTTGAGCGCAGCTTCCTTGTCTCGGACGTTATAGGTGATGTGATTGATGTTTTTCAGGCGAATGTTTTCTGCGAGCATGCAGCCCTCCAAATATTTTTATCGTTTTATTAAGTTGAATTTACGCCCACTATAATAATCCGACTGGGCCAGAAACGGAACACCAAGTCGAATCTGATCTATAAAGGCGCCGGGAAGACGCAACAAAGGTGAAGGTGGACGCATTACCTATTGCGACGGTAATATGCCCCCAATATTGACGGTTAATCCAAGGCTGGTCGCGGAGGAACTAAGGGATGAAAGCATCTTTATTTGCTGGAATGGGGTATTCGGAACGGCACAAGTTCCCGCTTACCTGGCCAGTCCCACCGGGGTATGCCGACCCTGAAGTATCGGTGTGTAGCTACCAGGAAGGTATGGACGAGTGCGCCCTGGCCGAGGACGTAGGGTTTGACTGGATTAGCCTCTCTGAGCATCACTACTCCGGCCGAATCCCTACTGGCACCCCGGCAGTGATGGCCGCAGCGGTGGCGGAAAGGTGCAAGCGAATCACAATTGCTGTGTTGGGCCACCTGTTGCCGCTCAACAATCCCATTCGCGTCGCAGAAGAGCTAGCCCTGCTGGACAACCTGACTAACGGGCGGCTCGTGGCCGGATTCCTGCGAGGCACCCCAAACGAAGACCAGGTCTACAGCGTAAACCCGGCGGAAGGCAGAGGCCGCCTGTTAGAAAGCATGGACTTAATTTTGAAGGCGCTGACAGAGCCCCAACCGTTCTCCTGGGAAGGTCGTTACTACCAGTACCGCACCGTGGCTGTCTGGCCCAGGCCGGTACAGCAGCCGTTCCCACCGGTGATCGTCGGCACCAGAAGCGACGACACCATCCGTTACGCTGCGGAGAACCGACTGGGCCTGGGAGTCTCGTTCCTGTCTGTGGAGCAGACTGCCGTGATTACTGATAAGTACCATAAGTGGTGCGAGGAAGCGGGGTGGACTCCCGGTCCGGACAACATAGTCTACCGAGGCAGCATCTATGTAGCAGAGACCGACGAGTTGGCCAACGAGTGGTTTGAAGGGCTTCTTAAATCGAAACCCGGACCGAACATTCCTTTGCGGAGAACAGTTGCTGAGGCGATTCAATCTGCCCGCACGGGTGGTCCGTTCGACCTTAGAGGTCTTGTCGCCGGCAGCCCAGAGGGAGATGTGGTCGGTAACGCCCTGGGAATCAACTTCATCGGCGGGCCTGACACGGTGGCCAAACAGATCAAAGAATTTCATGACCGGTGCGGCATTGGTGTAATCGACATGCCGTTTCAGCAGAACAAAGTTGACCATAAAGCGGTGATGGCAGAGCTTGAACTGTTCGGCCGGGAAGTCATCCCGCAACTCAGAGAGTTTTAACCATAGTGTTTACAGAAGGAGTAGTAGATGCCGCAGGCTTCAGCATACGTTACTGGGAAGCTGGGCAGGGCCGACCCATACTCATGCTGGACCAAACCGGATGGCAAGACACCATGCTCCACGATGCCCTGGCCGAGAAGTACCAGGTTTTTTCGCTGGAACTACCCGGCATGGGTGAATCAGCCGTCAACACAACGTCTCAGTCGGTGGGAGATTTGGCGGCCGTGGCGGCTGCCGCCGCAACTGCGCTCACTTCAGAGAAATACACAATTATTGGCTCTTCTTTTGGGGCTAATGTTGCCCTATGGCATGCCGTGCAATCGCCAGACCAGGTAGAAGCCCTGATCCTAGCCTCACCCACCGCTATTTTGCCGCAAGAACCACCGGCCAATGCCACTTCTCAAGAAGTGCACGCCATGATGTTTGCCCATGCGGGGAACGCGCAGAAGTTCAATCCTCTGTCTGCCCAGGTCTTTGCCAAAGAGAAGGAGTTAATACAGCGATTGGGGCAGGACGCTGCGGTTGAGGCCAAACTGGCGGACATTCACTGCCCTACCCTGGCTATCTTTGGCAAGAACGACAGACTGGTCTCCCCGGAGGCGGCCCGAGTCTATCGAGAAAAAATACCCAACTGCAACATAGCCATCGTCTACGATGCTGGACACTGCATCGTGGGCGACCGGCCAGAAGCGTTCGTTAATTCGGTGGTCGACTACTCAGAGCACTGGGAGACCTTCATCGTTGGTCACCAATCAGGCCTGATTTATCCCTAGAAATTAGAATACTGCACAAACAAAAAGCCCCGGTGAAAACCACCGGGGCTTTTTCTATCGTTCCGCCTAAATCGTCATTCCTGCGAAAGCAGGAATCCACTGCGCAGTATGGGTCTGTTACTCAGTAGGGGCGATGAGATTGTCGGCGATGGCCTGCTCGCGCAGTCCGTTACTCCTCTTGAGATGGGCACGGATTCCGTCTAGGGCCTTGTCGACCATGGCAGAGTCCAACAGGTTGGCGGCGTCGACTTGTTCTGACTCTTTAAGCAGGTCTGAGCCATTCTCTTTGATCTGAGTCAGCGCCCACTCAACCTGGTCGGCAACGCGAACCAGACCTTCTGGGAAGTCGGTGTGGGAGTTGCCGGGACGACCTAGCATATCGTAGCCGCCCTTGTGCCAATGGCCGGGAGTGTCGTGGCAGTCGTAGCGGATGGTTTCCGTGTTGCCAACGTCAACGCCGATGGTCGGTCCGCCCATGCCGGTGCCGCGAATGTTTAGAATCCTGCAGGGCCATACGTACACGGTAACCTGTCCATCAGCGGACAGTGGCAGGGTTACTGCTTCGCCCAAATATGTCTCGCCATCTATCTTGGTCGCCATAGGTCAGTTCCTTCAATAACGGCTTGAGTGACCGATATTTTTGTATTTAGCTTCCACCAAAAATACCACACTAGTGGCATTGCTCCAAATCATACTAGGTGATGATTATTATCATTAGCTCAGCTACTGGGCTATAATCACGGCGTATTTTTCGGAAGGCGATTTGGCCTCGATTGCACCAGGAGAAACCGTATGCTGACTGCCGAACAAAACGACAGACTCACCCAGGTTGGCCCAGGCACCCCGATGGGGGAGTTGATGCGCCGGTATTGGATTCCCATTCGCCCCTACGCTCAACTCCTTGACGAGAAGGTGATGGCTGTTCGAATTCTGGGCGAGGACCTGGTGTTGTTCAGGGCTAAGAACGGCAACCTGGGTTTGGTGGGCCAAATTTGCCCCCACCGCAATGCTCAGCTCAAGTACGGATTCCCCGGCGAGGATGGGATCCGCTGCTGCTACCACGGCTGGATGTTTGACGGCACCGGTCAGTGTATTGACACCCCAATGGAGGTACCCGGCGGCGCCTTCAAAGACAATATCAAGATCACCGGCTACCCCGCGCAAGAGCTGGGCGGTCTGGTCTGGGCCTACATGGGACCGGAGCCAACGCCACTACTGCCACCCTGGAGCCTGCTGGTGTTTCCGAATGCCCTGCGGCAGATAGGAATCGCAGAGCTAGACTGCAACTGGCTACAGTGTCATGAAAACACAGGCGACCCGACCCATAGCGCCTACCTGCACGGTCACTATTTTAAGTTCCTCTTGGAGCAGGAAGGCAAACTGGACGACCGGGCTGCCGATGAGGAAACCCACACCCTTTACGGACGCATGAAACTTGAACGTGGCATCGAATCACTGTGGGTCAACCCCACTAAGCACGGCATGGAGAAGGGAATCAACTATTCCAAGTCTCTGGGTGCCGACCGTGATTACAAATCACGGCACTCCACAGTGATTTTCCCCTTCTTCACCCAGACTGGTGGACCCACCCGGCCCCGGCAGGAGTTTCAGATACGAGTTCCTATTGATGACACACACACCTATCACATCAACTATGGTTGCTACTTAGCACCGCTGAAAGTGCAAGTGCCCGAGCAGGAAGTCATACCGTGGTACAACGTGCCTCTGTACGATGACAACGGCAAACCGTTGTTGGACTTTGTCCTAGCCCAGGATGCCCACGCATGGATCTCCCAGGGGCCGATTACCGACCGGACCAAGGAACATCTGGGTCGGACGGACATTCCAATAGTGTTCATGCGCCGACAGTTTGAAGAACAGATGGCCATTGTTGAAGACGGTGGCGAGCCCATGAACGTGTTCCGAGACCCCAACCAGATGCCCGGTCTGATCCACGGCGGCATCTGGGATGAAAAAGATTCGGCGGTCATCGGCGTACGCACCGGCGTGTCCAACTTCAGAACGGCCTACCACAAGGGCTATGGTATCGACGACGCTGACCGCTACGGCCCGGCCATGCCCCTGGTCATAGAAATGATGCAGAAAATAGAAGAACTACAAACGGCAGAGGGTGACTAGACTCCATCTACACAGGCATATATCGCTATCAGAGAGGAATATCATCCGCGACGCGAAACAATCAATATCCACCGTGGCCAAACAGGGTATCAAACGCATAGTCATGGACCCGACCCGCTCCCAGTCCCCAACCTTTGGAGGTTTGTCCTTCGGCAGCGTTGGACAATATGAAAAACTCCGCGGCACTGCCTACGGGGAGATTGACCCGTCTGACCCACGGAACGCCCTGATAACCGACCTAGAATTCGCATCGGTCAATGCCAACGGCATGGTGGAGTATTCCACCGACATCTTCATACTCAAGCCAATCAACCTCGAAAATGGCAATCACCGGCTGATGTATGACTTCAACAACCGCGGCCAGATGCGAGTGGGGCTGCTCAACGACGCAATCCTGACCAATGACCCCATAACCGCCAAAGATGCCGGTAATGGGTTCGTCATGGAGCAGGGCTATTCAATCGTCTCAAACGGCTGGGATTTCTGCGCCAGCGAGTTCGACGAGATGAAGATCAGTCTCCCGGTGGCCACCCGTAACGGAGAGACTATCACCGGCCCTGCCTACGATTACATTGTCTTCGACAACGACTCGACGATCGCCAGCCAACTTGTATATTCAGCTGCAACTCTAGAAAAGCCCCAGGCGAAGCTCACTGTACGGGTGCTTCTTGCTGATGAACCAATCGCAGTTCCTGACTATGCTTGGGGCTATACCTCTGACGAAGGCTTAGCAATCTGCTTGCTACCGGAGGGCACACCGTTCCAACAGAGTTATATCTACGAGTTCACCTACACCGCCAAAAAACCCGTAGTGGCCGGGATTGGCCTAGCGGCGACCCGTGACTTCGTTTCATTTCTGCGCCATGGGTCAGCTGAAGAAGGCAACCCTGTAGCGGGGTTTGTGGATTACACGTTCAGTTATTCTTGCTCTCAGCCCTCGCGACTGCTGAATGACTTTCAGCGCTTGGGATTCAATGGTGATATCAATGACTGGCGAGTCTTGGATGGAATTTTGAGCCAGACCGGGGGCGGCAGCGGGGCCCAGATCAATTTCCGGTTCGCCCGGACCGATACCACTGAACGGAACCGCCAGAACCATCTTTACCCGGAAGGTGTCTTTCCCTTTGCCCACCAAGTGTTGACCGACCATCTCAGCGGAAAGACCAGCGGCCGCGATGAACTCTGCTTGGCAAACGACACTTGCCCCAAGCGCTTTGACGTTAATACTGCAAATGAATACTGGGTTAAAGCCTGCTCACTGCTCCATACAGACACCCATGGCAATGACCTACCAGACCCGGAATTCGCGCGGTTCTACATGCTGTCAGGCCTGTCGCACCGGCTCGGCAATATCACTAAACGAGGGGAGGGCCAACAGTTCACCAACGCGGTTAACCCCAATGCCTCTCATCGGGCGCTATTGGTTGCCCTTGATGCCTGGGTAAGTGACGGAAGCCTGCCCCCGGAGAGTCGGGTGCCTAGGCAGGCGGAGAACGCCGTATTTGCCGTACCTCAGCCTGGCTCTCAGACTGGAATCGTGCCGCAGGACGAACTGGGCTGGCCTAACATACCCGGTGTGACCTACAACGGCGTAATCACCACCCGGTATCTGTTGGACTTTGGGCCAGATTTTGAAGACGGCGTAGTGTCCAAATGTCCTCCTTCAGTGGTTGGACGGCCGGTTTACCCAAACTTTGTCTCCAAAGTGGATGCAGACGGCAACGAGCTAGCCGGTGTCCGCCTGCCCGAGGTGGCAGCTCCCGTTGCGACCACCACCGGCTGGGCTCTGCGTCGGGCTGGCTTTGGCGAGAACGACGGCGACGAAGCCGATGGCCAGCACATTCCCTTCAAGACCACCAAAGAAGAACGCATTGCCGCCGGTGACCCACGACTTTCTCTAGAAGAACGCTACATCAATCATTCTGGTTACGTGGAACATGTCACCAAGGCAGCACAGCAACTGGAATCAGAGCGGTTCCTACTTCCCGCCGACGTCCAAAAATATATCCAGGAAGCCCAAGCCAGCAACGTGCTACTCCCGTAACTAAATTCCTTTTAGGGCCAAACCCTCGATTAGGTACAACTGGCAACTTCCCTTCCACCCGTTCATGGTGAGCCTGTAGAACCAAGCCACGCTCGAGATTGACTGCTGCGGATTCTTCGGCAAGCTCAGTATGAAGAGAACAGTTAGTTTCCGCTCTTTCGTCATTCCGGCCAAGGCCGAAATCTACTGCGCCCAGATGCCTGTCGCAGGGAATATCCCCACCCTAACCCTCCCCCTTGCGAGATGGAGGTAAACTTGGGTTCTTGGCGCCGCATGTCATTCCTGGGTTGGCAGGAATACAGAAATGCTGCTGGTTCAAAAATGCCTGAGGCGTAATCCATAAATTCCCGCGAAGGCGGGAATGACGGTCGGACGCCAGAGTTGTAGTTCACTCGACGAGAGGTTTCCGGCCTCCCCCGCTCGTCCTAATCTCCGACTAAAGTCGAGAGTCTCGATTTATCGGACCCGCCAAAGGATGCGCATCAGCCAATGGCCTGCAAGGACCGTATCTCCCTAAGCCCGGTTGGCGTCGGGATCCCGCCAAGCCTCCGGGCCGCCCAAGCCGTGCTCCATGTTCCAGGTCGGAACATCGAAACATCTGCCGGTGAGACCCGTGTTGGCGTCCTGGTTCGCCAGGAACATGGTGATGGGGACTATGTGCTCCGGCAGCATCGATATCCGACCCGGCCTGTTGCCTGTTTGGCCCTCCGCGCGTCGGGCGTCGTTCTGCTCGTCGTAGCCAGTGGTTCGGGCATTGCCGGGAATCAAGATATTCACTGCCACGTTGCTCTCCTGGACCTCGTCTGCCAGGTAAAACATCATGGTCATGGTGGCCGCCTTGGCCGACTGGTACGGCATCTCTCTGCTGCTGGAGCGCTGCGCCACGTAGGCACCGCCCAACGCCGTATGCATTGCCCCACCGCTGATCACAGATATGATGTTGCCGCTTTGCTTTTCAAGCATGGGTTTGATGAATTGCCGGGTGACTTTAAGAGTTCCAAATACCCCAACGGCAAACATCTTTTCCCAATCTGAGTCCTCTGTCTCCAGTGTGGTGATCTTCCCGGTAGGCGGAAACAGGTTCCGTTGTCGCAAGCCGGCGTTGTTGACCAACACGTCCACTGTGCCGAATTTTTCCAGAGTGGCCTGGTAGGATTTCTCTACCTGGGTAGCGTCGCTGATGTCTACCGTAGAGATCAAAACGTCTTCCTGACGGTCTTGAAGCTCACTTAAAAAGGCGTTGTCGTTGTCTCCGGAGAATCCCGTGGGGTCCCAAGAGAGGTCCATGGCAACCACCTTGGCACCCTCGGCCAAGAACTCTTTGACCATTGCCCTGCCCATGCCCCTGGCGCCGCCGGTTACGGCAACAACATGGCCTGTTAAATCAGACATCTGCTTTCCCCTCAGGACCAACCCCGCTACTTGGGTCCAATCGCTCGGTTTGGAATTGCCGCTAATCATACACGCTTCATCGGTGCTTCACGGTCACAACTCCGTGCTATTATTGGGCCGCCAAATACGAAGCTGAATCAAAAACCTGAATAAATCGCCCGAATAAATTGATGGAGGATCACCATGCCTGGTGGCAATGAATGGCTAGCCCAAACCCCGGAAGAAACCCTGGAGTCTGAGATTCCTATCTGCGATCCCCATCATCATTTCTGGGTTGCCCGCCCGGAGCCGGTGCACTACCAGCAGTATCTGTTGCCAGAGCTATCCAGTGACGTGGGCAGTGGCCACAACGTGAAGTCGACCGTGTTTATCGAGGTCCGCTGCGAGTACCGCACGGACGGCCCCGATGAGATGAAACCAGTGGGTGAGGTTGAGTACATCCAGACCATCGCCGACGCTGCAGCCGCTGGTAGCCAGGGCCCAACCAAAGCAGCCGCAGCAATCATCGGACAGGCCGACTTGAAGCTGGGCGATGGTGTGCGCCCGGTGTTGGAAGCCATGCAGGCGGCCAGTCCCAACCGATTCAGGGGTGTGCGCCACTCGGTGGGTTATGACGAGAGCCCAGAGCTGGCCAACCGCGACATCAAAGGCGCTCTCGGCACAGATGGCTACCGCGCCGGGGCCAAGGTGCTGGCCAGCATGGGATTGGTGCTGGAAAACTCCCTGTACTACCACCAGTTGTCCGAGTTGGCAGACTTTGCCAGGGCTGTTCCGGAGCTACCTATAGTGCTGAACCATATTGGAGGTTTGGTCCGGGTCGGTCCCTACGCCAACCGAGACGAAGAGGTGATGCCCGAATGGCGCAAAGGTGTAGAAGAAGTTTCCAAATGCCCCAATATAATCATGAAGTTGGGCGGCGTTGGGCAGTTACGCTACGGCTATTATTGGCATGACCGCGAGACAGCCATCGGCTCGGAAGAACTGGCCCAGGAATTGGGTCCGCTCATGGAGCATTGCATCCAACAGTTTGGTCCTGACCGGTGCATGTTTGAAAGCAATTTCCCGGTGGACAAGATTTCCTACTCGTACAACGTGATCTACAACGCGTTCAAGCGGCTGTCTAAGGGTTATTCACCCACCGAACGGGCTGCCATGTTCCATGACACCGCCGCTCGCGTCTATAACATTTCAGATTAAGCACACGTCTCAGAAAGGATTGGAGTCAATATGGAAGTGAGACCATTCACGATTGCCGTGGCAGATAACGTTTTGGACGACCTGCGCCAACGTCTGGCCGATACCCGTTGGCCCGATGAGATTCCCAACTCAGGTTGGGACTACGGCAGCAACCTGTCTTACATCAGAGAGTTGGTGGAGTATTGGCGGACGGATTTTGATTGGCGTGCCCAAGAAGCCAAACTCAACGCCTTCAACCACTTCAAATCAGAGGTGGACGGTCTGGATATCCATTTCATTCACGAAAAGGGCAAAGGGCCAAACCCAATTCCGCTCATCATCACTCACGGGTGGCCAAGCTGCTTCTTTGAGATGACCAAGATCATCCCGCTATTGGCCGACCCGTCGAGCCACGGCGGTAATGCCGCTGATTCGTTCGACGTTGTTGCGCCTTCGCTGCCTGGCTTCGGCTTTTCAGACCACGCCCAGGACCGAGGTATGGAGGTCCAGCGGGTGGCCGGTATGTGGAACAAACTGATGACGCAGAACTTGGGCTACCCCAGGTTTGCGGCTCAAGGCGGTGATATTGGTAGTGGCGTGACGGCTCGGTTGGGCTTTGCCCATGCTGATAGCCTGTTTGGTATTCACCTAACGTCCATCACCCGGCCAACTCCCTATCTGGGCGCAGGCTCAAAACCGCTCACCGATGCTGAGCAAGCTTTAATTACCCAGCGTGCCAAATGGTTCGATGATGAGGGCGGTTACAACCACATCCAGGGCACCAAACCCCAGACTTTGGCCTACGGGCTGAATGACTCTCCGGCTGGGTTGGCTGCATGGATCGTGGAGAAATACCGGACGTGGAGTGACTGCGACGGGGACGTGGAGAAGAGCTACACCAAGGACGAACTGCTGACCATTGTGACGATCTATTGGGTCACGCAGACTATTAGCTCGTCCACGCGTATGTATTACGAGAATCAGAAGCATCTGTGGGTGATGGAACCAGACCAAAAGGTGCCCGCGCCGGCCGGAATGGCCATGTTCCCCCAGGAGATTTCAAAACCTCCCAGGGAATGGGGAGAGCGTTCCTACGATGTTCAACGCTGGACTGAAATGTCCAAGGGCGGGCATTTTGCAGCATTGGAAGAACCGCAGTTATTGGCTGAAGAAGTCAGGGCCTTTTTCAGAGGCTTTAGGACAACTTAAAATAGGTCTAGCCACTTGGTGACCACATCTTCAGCGTGTAATTTGCCGGGACATCGGTGTTGAGTCTGCCACAAATTGCTCTTGAGGGCCGGTCTCAGAGAATCTGTAAGCCGCAGTGTGGGCATTCACCTCTGAGTTGGCCTCAGCCAGGAAAGCGTTGGCGTCCGGGCTCCATACGTTTACTGTCTCGTCGTTATCGTGGGTTAGGCGGATGAAGTATTCCACGCCTTTACGGACTTCGACTTGAGAGGCCTTGGACTTCCATACATCAACGTTGGTGTCACCATTAATGATTGTGCCTGTCAGTTCCTCGCCCTGAGTGATGGTGGCTGTGCCTTCCAACAGACTGCAGCCGACCACGGCTAGGGCGAGTAGACCTGCCAGGGCGAACAAAAGAAACTTCATAAGATACTCCAATGGGTGGTCATGTCTACTAAATCTACTCATATAGCCGAGGCTAAAGAAAGCCACAGGTCTGGGCAGTTTTGATGCCACGACTGGGGCAGATATTTAGTTGATTGCTGGGCTGATGAATTCTATACTCCGGCAAGGCCTGCTAACTCGCGCCAGACGAATTTAGACCTGCGGACTTAGGAGTGGGAAATTAAATTGGAATCATTTGAAGAACGGGCCAAGTTATATAAATCCGAGTCAGAACGATTTCAGGATTATTTGAAGAATCTTCCGGCCGATGAATGGAATAAACAAAGCGCCTGCGACGAATGGTCGGTGGCAGATGTGGTAGCTCACTTAGTTGGTAATTCAGAATTTTATGCAGGTACGGTAGCTCGAGGACTCCAAGGAGAATCCGCCCCGCCAGAAGGACGCCCAGAGGCTGGGACCGGTCATCCATCACTCAGTGCTGAATCTCTGGCCAAGTCTTCAATCGCCGCCAAGGAGCGGTTGGGCGACAAGCTACTTGAGACCTATCTGGAGAGGGACAACCACCTCATAAAACTGCTCACCGGACTAAACCCAGAAGACCAGGCCAAACCCTGCTATCATCCCGGGAGCATTGTTCCGGCGGGAAACTTTGTGGACCTCCGGTTCAAAGAGGTGATTCTCCACGAGTGGGATATCCGGTCTGCAATGGAAGAAAAGGCTGGCCTATCTGCTTCTGGTCTGGCCTCGATGATCATTCTAATCAATGAATCTTTTGCATCGGGTTCGCTCCGTTGGGCCTTTTGGGCTGGCCCAGCGCTGGACCGGCCCGTGCGTTACCGGTTTGAAGTGAAGACACCATTGCCAGTTTCGGCGGACATCATAGTAGAGGGGGACAAGTTCCATTACGAACAATCAGCAGAGGGCGCTGCGGACGTTACATTCCGCTGCCACACCCATATCTTTGCACTGCTAATGTACGGGCGGATGGCAACTGCCGACGCCATGGCCGCCGGTCATCTGTCAATTGACGGTGACGCTGGTCTAGCAGCCCAGTTCAGTCAATGGTTCAAGGGCATTTAGGTCGCCCTAAAGACTGCTGATTGTGCCACGAGCGGTAGTGCGATATTGCTGATGGGATGTAGTTGGTCTACGAGAAGCGTGACGGGTTACAAACCCGCCCCCGCCCGAAAGACCAGTAAGAAGCCACACGGCTTCGTTCGTCCTGACAACGTGTACGCAATTACTCCTCTGCGATTCACGTTGACGATTCAGCTCCCTAGTTAGGATGCGCCGAATCTATAACGCGGTGGCTAGCGCGCGTCGTTCTGGACACCGAATGCAATGCTACGGTATTAAAATACGATTTCTGTCGGGGTGTAGCGCAGGGGTAGCGGCGAGCGACTGACCAAGAAAGCTGACCAGGCCACTACTAGAGGGAGTAACCCATGGGCACATGGAACAGATACTTCTGCAAGAAATGTCCCTACGAGGCTTTTGTCAGTGGCGGCAACGACGTAGGCATGGCCGCGGCAACTTCTACAGTCCGTTGTTACGACTGTCAGGAAATAAAGGACGTTGTGACTACCGAGGAACCTTGGTTGGCAATGGCTAAGGACTGGGTCCCCGCAGAGTTCTATTGCGATAAATCCAAAGCTCACCGAACAGAATTATGGAACCACCCTCGTAAATGTCCGAAGTGCGACCGATCTATGATTGCGGACAAGGATTTGGGCGGTTAATAGTCAGTATCTCTGGGGGTTTGATATGGCAGGATTTAGAGGACTCTTGTACTCCCTGGCCAAGCTGATGGGAGATTACAACGCCGTCAAAAAGGGCAAGGTAGGCAAACGAGTGGCAAGAAAGGCCACCGGCAAGGCGATGCGGAAGTTGTTCAAGTAGCGGCCTTCCATGGCGAGCCAGGTATCTTAAGGTCGCTCAATAGATTGTTACCCTTGTGAATCTACGCTGCTAGCAACACGACTAACCTGCGTTCTCGGTGTAGTTCGACTCCTCCCGTCTCCACCAGAAACACTTAAAGAGGCGTTTCCAGGCTCGATAGGGCCCGGAGCGCCTCTTTTTTCGTCTTCTGGCCCAGGCCATTGTAAGCAACACCACGGTTGTTGTAAGCCAGGACTAAGTCCAGGGCAAGCATTTCTGTTGAGTCAGTTCTTCGAAGATCGGTTCTTGGTCACGTCGACCAATGGCCACTCCAGCACTTCGTCATCGGGATACCGCACTGACACGGT
>LWDU01039657.1_pt1 | contig 16267 bp, 14 predicted proteins | sample 727161 | NCBI WGS metagenome assembly LWDU01 (sample SAMN04566230, study PRJNA314399) | hydrothermal vent metagenome | isolation source: deep sea hydrothermal plume seawater | place: Mexico: Gulf of California, Guaymas Basin | collected 2004-07-11 | reverse complement strand
GCAGGTCGTCTTCCGGCCCGAGCCGGGGGTAGAAACGCACGCGATTGACAGGCACGTCGGCGCCGAAGTCGAAACTGCAGCCGCAGGCCCAACCCTCACCGATGCCCGGTCGGCTGTTGGGGTCCTGAGTAAAGCGGCGGAAGTGGGCGGTTTGGGGGTCGCCGTCGAGCATTTTGAAGACATTGAAATTTTGGTTTTGTCCGCCGTGCGCGGTACCGCCGATATAGGGCAGCGGGATGGGGTTTGAGCCGGATCCCAAGTTGGTCTCGGGATCGGCCCTGGCCAAATTGACCGTGGGATCGATAAAGCGGGGCCGGATAGAAGTCGCGGAGAAATCGATCAGCGTATCGGTCCCGGCCCCGTGCAATGTGACGCCGACTGGTAGCGAACGCAAAAGCTGGCCGTCTCGGTCAAAAACCTGGTAGAAGCCGGCACCCTCTGCTGTAAGAGCGATCTGCCAGGGGTTGCCGTCAGCGCCGCCGAGATGATATTCGGTACGGCCCGCAGCCGGTGCGGCGCAAAGCAGGAAACTGCAGAGAAAGACACAGATACAGCGCATGGGCGATCTCTCTTGGTTGAGGGAAGCGGTCTCCCTCGTTGGGTTTATATGCGAACCGTCCGTTGCTCTTTGCCCGCCTTGAGCACGGCCGCCGCGACCTCGAGCGCGGCGATGCCGTCGGCGCCGGTGACCAAGGGCTGCTCATTGCGGGAAAAGCATTTGACTACGTGCTTGGCCTGTTCGGTGAACATGTCCTTGAGCGAGTAGGTATGTACCTTCTCGCGCCCCTTGGCGGTTTTGACGGTGAAAGCTCCGTGTTTTTTACGATCGAACGAGGCGGGAGCTTTTTGTGCGGTCATGCCGAATTGCAGGCTGCCCTTGTGGCCGATGATATCATTGAGCCGGTCGACCTCGGCGCCCTCGGCCACGCCCCAGGACCAGATCAGGGTGTGCTGGTCGCCGCTGGAAAAATTGATAATCGCGCTGGCGGTGTCGGCGCCGACGCTAGTCGGGTCAAATTGCAGCGAGGAGGCCTGTGCCGAAGCGGCGGGGCCGAAGACCTGCAGGGCGAAGTCGTAGTTGTGCACAGCACCGTCGATCAGTGGGCCGCCGCCCTTGTTGACGTCGCGGAACCAGGCGGGGCCGGGACGGCCGCCGGAGGCGAATCGCCAGATGACCGGGCGGCCTAGGGCGCCCGACTGGACGATCTGCTTGAGCTTACCCCATTGGCTGTCGAAACGGCGCACGAAACCGATGGTGAGCCGGACATTCGCCTGTTCGCAGGCGCGCAGCATGCGCCGGGCGTCGGGCAGGTTGAGCGCCATCGGTTTTTCGCAGAAGACGTGTTTGCCTGCCTTGGCCGCGGCAATGACCGGGGCGGGGTGTTGGAAGGTCGGAGTGCAAACCCAGACGGCATCTAAGTCGGGCAAGTCGAGCATTCGGCGGTAGTCCGTCGTGTGGTGCTCGGCGCCGAAATCGCTGGCGAAACTTTTGGCCGCGGCGGCGACGACGTCGGATACGGCGAGGATACGCGCCCCTCTTATCTGAGTTAAGCGTGCGGCGTGATGGCGGGCGATACCGCCGCCACCGATAAAACCGATATTGAGCATGATAATCTCCTGTGGTGCGTGTAGGGCCGGATAATGCGAATTTTAGCTGGTTTAGGCAAGATACTTTTCTTATTATATGCGCTTGGTTATTAACGGAAGCCATCTCGAAAATACCAGTGCGCCGCAAATTCGGCCTTGTCAGCACAGGGAGATCGCTTTTAAGCGACAAGGCGATGGAACCGCGCATGCTGGTATCTGCCGACGACAATATAGCGGCCGGTCTCGTTATTCCCACATTGCAGCAAGGGTGGTTATCGGGTGTCGCGGTGGTAGACGGGGCGCAGTGTTTGGCATTGGTCCGCGCCGAGCCGCTGGTTTGGCTTTTCCTCGATCTGCAAATACCCAAAATGCACGGGCTCAAAGTGCTCAAGGAAATGAAGGCGATCCATCCGCGCCCTATATCGCGTCACTATCTACTCGGCAAAGGATTATAAGACCGAGATGGCGCAGCCCGCAAATTGGGGACTTTCGATTTTTTGTCCAAGCCGATTCCGACCAAAGACCTGCTGAAGATCGTTCAGCATTCTTTCGTCGTTGCCAGCACTACAGAAGGAAGAGCCAATGACAGCTACCACCGCCACGCCTGCCGAAACGGCGGTTTTTCGCCCCGAACAGCGCGCCGACCACGGTTATTTTCGCCTATGGGGCACTAGGGGGTCAATCCCGGTATCGGGGCCCAACTACGCCCGGCACGGCGGCAACACCTCCTGTATGGAGATCGGCTGTGGAGACGACCGCATCATCTTTGACGCGGGCTCCGGGATCCGCGAGTTAGGGCTCTCGGTGATGGCCGACCCGCCCCACAGGGTCCATCTCTTCATAACCCACACGCATTGGGACCATATTCAGGGTTTCCCTTTTTTCGTCCCATCCTTCGTGCCGGGATTTGAAATAGATGTCTACGCGCCACCGAATATCGACACGGACATCGAGTCTATTTTTCGTGGCCAATTGGATCGCGCCTATTTTCCGGTCCAAATGGAGGATATGCAGGCCAAATTTGAGTTCAAGGTCCTCGGCGAGGAAACGGTGCAGATTGGAGATGTGAAGATCGACTGGGAGTATACCCTACATCCGGGGGCGACGGTCGGCTATAGGGTCGACATCAAGGGAAAGACTCTGGCTTATATTCCCGACAACGAGTTCCTTAAGGGCTATCTCGGGCCGCCGGACGAGGCGCCGAAGCAAGCCATCGATAACGTGCACGCGCCGTTGATCGAATTGCTCAACGGGGTCGATGTACTGATCCACGAGGCTCAGTATACCGCCGAGGAATACGCCGACAAAATCGGCTGGGGGCACTCATCGGTTCCCAATGCCTCCGTTTTGGCGAAGATAGCCGAGGTCGGGCGGTGGATCGCAATTCACCACGATCCCACGCATTCGGATGAATTCCTGCAGGACAAACTCAACCTCACGCGGCAGGTGCTGCGCGATCTGGAGTGTCCGATCGAGGTCGTGCATGGCTATGACGGGATGATGGACTATTTATAGCTAAGTCGATTCGTCGAAGATCTGCCGCAGGATGCGGATAAAATGTTCTTATTTGATCGGTTTGACCAGTACAGCGTCGGCTTCCTTGGCAATATGATTATCTGCTAAGTGCCTGGCATAGAGTAACATCTCTTAAGCCCGGGGTTGGCGGTGCGCAGTTGTTGCAGGACTTCGCCGCCCGACATGCGCGGCATCGACATGTCCAACACGACTAGGTCGATCGTCTTTCTTTGACGTTCATACATCTCGACCCCTTCCACCCCGTCTACTCGCAACAAGACCGTATAGCCATTTAGTTCGAGGACGTGGCGCAATGCCGTGCGGACGACTTGCTAGTCTTCAATGATGAGTATGGTCTCCGAATCGCCTTGAATCTCGCTCGGCATGTCGTGGACCGGCCGAGTCGTGGTTTCCTCCTCCTTCGGTCGGGAGACAAATGGCGAAGGTCGTACGGCAAATATTGCTTATTTAATTGAGGAGTGCGACGGGATCGATTCGTTTGCAATGGCCTACGGAGCCGCTGCGGGTGAAAACCATCAGTTGGCGGATCATCTGGGAAGCTTTTGCGAGGAGGTCAGCACATCGTGCAGGGTGGGGTGGAAAGAAATGGGGGGAGTTTCCAGTGCGATTTCGAGGTTGAAGGTGACAGATGAAAGATAAACCGGTTATTAAAGAAATCGGCGGACCGCGATAGTGTCGGATCGCGGTCGGTGCCCATTGATATAATTTTCGAATATGGGGGAATTGCGTTGAAAATTACCGAAGTCAAAACGTACGCGTTGCGTTATCCGCTGCAAACGCCCTTCGCCAATTCGCGCTTGTGGAACGAGGCGCGCAGCGCTTGCCTGGTTGAGATTGAGACCGATGCTGGGATCACGGGTTGGGGTGAGGCCACACACATGCCGGCTCGGGCCGCGTTAGTGGCACATGTGATCGGCCAGGATCCCTTTGACCGAGAGCGGATCTGGAATGGGCTCAACGCTTTCGGCTGGGGCGATATTGCCGCGATAAGCGCGGTGGATATCGCGTTGTGGGATATTGCCGGTAAGGCGTGGGGCGTGCCGCGAAAAAATTCCCGCCTATGCCAGCGGGTTGTTTAAAAAGCAGCTGCCGGACAATGTGGCGGCGCTGCGGGATGAGGCACGCGGTTATGTCGAAGCGGGTTTCACGGCGGTGAAAATGAAGATCGGTTTCGGCGCCGAATCCGATGTTGAGAATGTTCGCGCGGTGCGCGAGGCGATCGGCAGTCAGACGCTCTTCGCCGTCGACGCGAATTGCGCCTATGATGTGGGTACTGCGCTTGATGTCGGCTATCGGATTGCCGACCAGGACCTCTACTGGTATGAGGAGCCGGTGGCCCCAGATGAGATTGAGGGTTATCGGGAGATTCGGCAGAAACTGCCGATGCGGATCGCCGGCGGCGAGCAATTACAGGGGCGTTGGGCTTTTCGCGATGTGATTCAACAGCGCTGTCTGGATATCGTGCAACCGGATATCTGCATCGCCGGGGGGTTTTCCGAATGCCTTAAGGTGCAGGCTATGGCCAGCGCTAATCGGGTGCGGGTCCTGCCGCATATGTGGGGCACCGCCATTCGCCTGGCCGCGACCCTGCACTGGCAGGCTACGATACCGGATTATCCGGAGGGCATCGAACCAGAGCCCTCGCTATTTGAATTCGATATGACCGAGAACCGGTTGCGCACCGAGTTGGTGCGCGAACCGATCCGGGCGGTCGACGGTCAGGTCGCGGTGCCGCAGGGGCCGGGTTTGGGTATTGAGATCGATCGGGAAGTGTTGGCGAAATACGCGGTGTGAGCGATGTCGCCATAGGTCGGGGGTGTCAATTATAATCGATTGCTGTGGGGGGCTGCTCCGTAGTGCGGAGAAATTTAATCGATCTTTTTGCATGCCTTGGCAATCTGGTCCTGTAGTTCATCTGGCGTGACCGGTTTTGTCGCGTAGTTGTCGACGCCGGCCTTGCTTGCTGCGACGATGTCTTTCTTATTGCCGCGGGTGGTGATCATACTTATCGGCAGGGCGTCGAATTAGTCTTCGGCGCAGATCCTGTCGACTCGTTCGAGCCTGTTCATGCGCAGCATATTCCAGTCGGTGAGCAATAACTCGGACGGCGTTTCTTGCACTAGGCTCCAGGCATCGACACCGTCTTTGGCGGTCGTGACTTGGTGATCGAACCGCTTGAGCATCGTGTGTCATCAGCGTGCGGATCGTGGCGGTGTCGTCGACGAATCGGATTGGGGCAACTCGTTGGCAGCGGTGCAAGGTCCCTCTTAGTTGCAAAAATAAACCTTTTGCGGGACAAAATTGCATTTCCCCCCCCAAGTATATTTTCAACTTGCACTCTCCATTTTTTCGCGTGCTTTAATCTCGTCCCAGACCGCATCCAGCTCTTGTAGTGACAATGCGCTGATTTCTCTCCCACTCGTTCGCACCACAAATTCGAGTGCACGGAAACGGCGCGCGAATTTGTCGGTCGATTGTCTGAGGGCTTGCTCGGGATCGACATTGAGGAAGCGGCCGGTATTGACAAGGGCAAAGAGCAAATCGCCGAACTCGTCTTCGATAGCTGGTATTTCACCCGATGCCCAGGCTTGGCGCAGCTCGGCAAATTCTTCCTCGACCTTGTCAAGGGGACCCGCGATTTGGTCCCAGTCGAAACCCTGGCGCGAAACGCGGGCCTGCATTCGCTGGGCGCGCATCAGGGCGGGCAGTTGTTTGGGGATGCCGTCGAGAAGTGATGGTGTTGCTTGTCCCTGGTCTTGTCGTTCTTGCTTTTTGATCTGTTCCCAATTCTGCAAGACCTGCTCGGACCCGTCCACGTCCACATCGGCAAAAACGTGGGGGTGGCGACGGATGAGCTTGTCGACAATAGCGCGAGCTACTTCCTCAATGCCGAAGCGATTTTCTTCGGCAGCGATCTGGGCGTGAAAGACGACCTGCAGCAGTACATCGCCCAGTTCCTTGCAGAGCTCGTCGTCGTCGCCGATATCAATCGCTTCGAGCGCCTCATACGCCTCTTCTAGCAAATAGGGTTTGAGCGTGACGTGGGTCTGTTCGCGGTCCCAGGGGCAACCGTTCGGGGCCCGTAGGCGCGCCATTACTTCGACTAATTCGGTGAAACTCGATTCACTGTTCATTCCCGCTCCTGCTCCAGTTCGGTGTATTTGAGGTTTTTGCCGCGCGCCTCGGCAATCGGGTAGCGCGCGGCAGATATTTTGAGCTTTTCCTCGAAAGTGGAGGCGGTGTCGAGGCCGAAGCGATCGCTCATCAATAAAACAAAATACAGGATATCTGCTAGTTCGTGGCCGATATCCTTTAATGAGGCTTCGTCTTTCAGGCGCGCGGCGATATCCGCTTCGCTCTGGAAGCGGAAATGTTCGAGCAACTCGGCCGCTTCGACCGACAGGCCGATCGCCAGGTCCTTGGGGGTATGGAATTGCTCCCAGTCGCGCTCTTTGACGAAGTTGCGAATTTGCTCTTTGAGTTGGGCAATTGTGCAGGTTTGGTCAGTGGTGTTCACGATACCTCACTCCTCGAGTGGTAGAGTTGCGTGAAGAGAATATAGGGCGAATCCAGGAGGCGCGCGTGGGCCTACTTGGTGAGGTCGAGGGCTTGCGGGGCGTCGAAAGTGGCGAAGGAGGATCGGTAGAAAAAGTCCGAGTCGACTTCGATCACCACTTGCAGGGAATGGGCTTCGGGCGGTTGTGGGCTGGAAAAATAGAAAATCCAGTCTGCCGCCGGCGGGTATGCGGGTGTCGAAGAGTTCGCGGTCCAGGTCTATTCGCAAGACCGGGCACTACGAGTGGATGACAGGTGGTGCATCCGTGCCGGTGTAATAATATCTGGCCCGATGCCAGTTCGGCGGGGGGCAGATGGGAAAGTGTGTCGTAGGTCACAGTATCGGCGGTGATTATGCCCGATATAGTAGGGGCTTGAATACGCACATTGAGGGCAAAAGCCGCTTCATCGGCGACTGCAGTGGCCACCAGCAGCAAGCCGCACCAAGATAATTGGCATAGGACGAATAGCATGGGGCTTCAATTCGCGCGCTGTGAACAGGGATCTCAATACGCTAAAACAGGGATCTCAATACGCTAAAAACGCGGGAACTTTTTTTTTGTCGAGATGTTTGAAATAGATAGCGTTCGACCTAGCAGGGGGTAGTGCATGGCGACCAAAAAAGTGGTTCAGACAACGACTAAAAGAATGCTTCGACCCGGCGAGGGCGACTCGGTATTGGCCAGTTACCTGGACGACATTTCCTCCTCGACGCCTTTAGCGGCTGCCGAGGAGGCCGAGTTGGCAGCCCGAATTCGCGCTGGCGATGAATCCGCCCGCAATGAGTTAGTGGAGGCGAATCTCCGTTTCGTAGTTTCGGTCTCCAAGGAATATCAAAACCGCGGACTCTCGCTAGTCGAGTTGATCAGTGCCGGCAATGTGGGGCTGATCACGGCATCGGAGCGTTTCGATGAGACTAGGGGGTTCAAGTTTATCTCCTATGCCGTATGGTGGGTACGCCAATCTATTCTGCAGGCGCTAATGGAGCAGTCCACGGTGCGAATGCCGGTCAATCGCCTGGATATGCTATCTAAGATATCCCGCACCTATGAGGCTTTGCAGCAAGATGGCAGTGTGCCGAGTATGGAGACGGTTGCGGATACATTGGGGTTTTCGCAGGAGAAAATCGAACAGACGCTGGTCGACAACCAGCCAATTCGCTCGCTTGACGCGCCCTTTGAAGACGGCGAAGAACCTTGCTTGCTCGATTATCTGAGTCCCGAGGGGCAACTAACCCCCGAAGATGAGGTATTGGTTTTCACGCTCAGGGAAGACATCGACAATGTGCTCGGTGATCTCAATGAACGCGAGGCCGAGGTTTTGCGGCTTTATTTTGGTTTGCTCAACGAGCCCTCGTTGACACTCGCTCAGATCGGAGGGCGTTTTCAGTTAACCCGTGAGCGGGTGCGCCAAATTAAGGAAATCGCGCTCAGGAAGTTACGCCATCCCCGTTTTTACGCCAAACTGCGAGCCCACGCAAACGTATAAGTTTAGACCTGGGCCAATAACAATAACATCATAAAGCGGTGCACTCCTTGTCGAGTGCACCGCTTTTTTGGCGGTACGCATTTTGCAATGTATAGCACCTCGGACCTTAACGGGCAGTTCTGCTGCTTATTTTTCCGCCTATTGCGAGGCAAGTGGAAAAAATGACCAATTTACCTATCTCATTCTGCTGCCGATATATAGAAGAATAGAAGGAAAAGGAAAGGGGCTATACATGGATTCGACCAATTCGATACGCTCGTCGCGCTGGGTGGGCATTGGGGCTTTCCTCTTTGTTGCTACAAGTCTTTCATTGGGCGCTTTGTTGGCTATCCTGTCTAATGGGTAAGTTATTGTTATATAGTTTCTTACAGATATTTATCTATATATATTTCTCCTAATTTCAACAATCTCTTGACGGGCTCTAAGGGTCGCCTTATATTGGTTTCTGAGGCGTGATTAGGGCCTTCTGTATCCTCCCTCTCTTGTACAGAATTCGGTATTATTTCCATCCCCTTGGAGATTCCGGGCGGCCCGCTTAACCTGTTGCTCAGCAATGTGTACGAGTCTGTTTTTTAGTACCGGTTCGTGCGTTTCTGGTTAAGTCTGAATGAGAGACTTAACTTGGGCAAAGTGTAGGTATGGGCAAAATCATCGCCATCGCCAATCAAAAAGGCGGCGTGGGCAAGACAACGACAGCTATTAATTTAGCTGCTTGTTTGGCCCTAGCCGGCCATCGCACCTTGCTTATCGACCTAGATCCGCAGGCCAATGCTACCTCTGGTTGCGGCACCCGGATCGGCAGTAAGCAGGCTTCGACCTATGAAGTCTTGCTGGGGCAAGTAAGTGTTCGCGTAGCAGCAGTCTCCACTGATATAGAAAACCTTTTCATGGTCCCTGGGCATATTCGCTTGGCCGGTGCCGAAGTCGAGATGGCTTCGATGATCGGCCGCGACAAGCGTTTGGCCGAGGCACTGCGCCCGGTAGCTGATAGTTACGAATATGTGCTTATTGATTGTCCACCGTCGTTGGGATTGCTTACGGTCAATGCGCTGACTGCGGCCAATTCAGTGCTCATTCCCCTGCAGTGTGAATACTACGCTTTAGAAGGGGTGAGCAAACTCGATGCTTCGATTCGTCTTGTGCAGCGCTATCTCAATCCCTACCTGGAGATTGAAGGCGTCTTGTTGACGCTCTACGACGATCGCTTGCAACTTTGCCGCCGGGTTGCGGAAGAGGCGCGTAAATATTTTGGTGAAAAAGTCTACGAGACCATTATTCGCCGAAATATCAGCCTGGCCGAAGCCCCTGGTTTTGGTCAACCCATTGCGCTATACGATCCAGATTCAAGAGGTACGGATAATTACAATAGCTTGGCCTCTGAGGTTTCTGCGGGTTAGTTGTTCGTCCAATGATCGTCTTTCTCATGTTTAATTATTCATAAAATCATATTTTACTTGACCTGTGGTTTTTTTTGCTGCATTTTATGCATATATGCATACATTACAGCTCTTGAGAAAGGTTGGTCATGAATTCCCAGCAGCAGGTTAATCCCGATGATTTTATCGATCGAGTTGCATTACAGGGGCAAGTGATTCAGTCCTCTAGCAAAGTCGATTCTTGTGAATTTATCACTCAAAATGCCCAAGTCCGCCATTTGTTGTCTCAGGCTGATCGCGTGGCAAAAGCACCTGCCACTGTGCTTATCACCGGAGAGAGCGGTACGGGCAAAGAAGTGTTAGCTAAGCGTTTGCACGAACGCAGTCCACGGCATCGGGCGGCGTTTATACGGCTCAATTGTGCTTCGTTATCTGAAGGAGTGCTCGAGAGCGAGCTTTTTGGACATGAAAAAGGGGCCTTTACCGGCGCAATCCGCCAACGTCTGGGTCGCTTCGAGCAGGCGGATCGGGGGACTTTATTTCTCGACGAGATCGGAGCTGCAGATTTGCGGGTGCAATTGCGTCTTTTGCGCGTGCTACAAGAACGCGAGTTCGAGCGGGTTGGAGGGACGGAAACGCTGCGGGTCGATGTGCGGGTCATTGCCGCGACCAATGTGGATTTGCAGGAGGAGATCCGTAGGGGGAATTTTCGCGAAGATCTTTTTTATCGCCTCAATGTCATACAGCTCAAGCTCCCGCCTTTGCGCCAGCGCAAAGGGGATATCCCGCTTTTGGTCGAATATTTCATTCACAAACTGGGTGCGCGCAACGGCGGGCGGATTCGCACGGTCGATACGGTAGCACTGGATCACTTATCGGCGTATCCATGGCCGGGCAATGTGCGGCAATTAGAGAATGCGATTGAACGAATGGTTGTGCTCGCAGGTGGGGCGATATTGCGGCGGGCGGATGTGCCTGAAGAAGTGTTGAATTGGCGGGCGGATGAGGAGGAACTTGTGGCGGACGGGGAGGGGTTTAGGGAGGCGCGATGTTCTTTTGAGCGGCGTTTCCTCTGTTCGGCATTGCACCGGTATCACGGGGTAATCTCACAAGTCGCCGAGGCTGTGGGCCTATCGCGCAAGAGTTTGTATGCAAAACTGGAGCATCTCGAAATCGATTACGAACGCTACCGTCTGCGATCATAAGTTTGCCTTGAGTGCCTGGTGGAATTTTGTCATTTGTCCTTCAAGATAAGTGCGGTGTTCGCCGTCCGGTGCTTCATTGGCGAGCGCCTGGCCCATAATGGCGGCGGCTTGGGCGTGTCGGCCGAGGCGATGGAGTAACTCGGCGTAGGTATCGAGATAGACCGGGCTTGTAGCTTCGAGCTTGACGGCCTGCATTGAGAGGCCCAGGGCATAATGCAGGCGTAGGCCTTCCTCTGCGTAGGTCCAGGCCAGGTTATTGAGGATCATAGCGTCGTTTGGTGCGCGGGCCAGGGCTCGTTCGTAGTATTCGATGGCGCGGTCGGGTTGCCGGTGTTCATAATAGATCCGGGCGATATCGACGGCGGCGATTACCTGGGTCGCCAATGCTTTGTGAAAAGTGCTGTCGGCTTGTGGGTAGCGCTCTTGCAGCAGTTGGCAATCGCCTAAGATCAGCAATAGTTGCGGGGCATCGGGTTGAATAAGGAGAGCCCCGACAAGTATGTTTTCAGCTTCGGCGAAATCCCCCCTTGAAATGAGAATGCGACTGAGTTCACTGCGGGCGAAGAGGTGATTATTGTCGAGCTCGATAGCCTGTCGCAAGGCCGTCGTTGCTTCGTCGGCACGGTCCTGCTGGCCGTGTAACCATCCCTGCATCGCCGATAACCAGGCGCTCTGCGGGTGGGCGGTAGCCAGACGCGTGAGGATCTGTGCCGTCTGCTCGAAACGTTCATAGCGCAAGCAGATATCGCGGAGGACGGCGTAGAGGTCGCCATTGTCCGGTTCCAAGTCGATCGCCCGGTGGAGGAAATCCAACGCCGGGTCCGGTTGATCCAGCCCTATATGGGCCAGGGTGGAGATGGCAAGCAGGTGAGGGGCATCGCCCTCTTCGCGGAGGGCTCGCCGGGTTTCGGTCAGGGCTTGTTCGTAGAGACTGTCGCGCAAGTAGGCTTGTGCCAATTGTGTGTGGGTGGCGCGGTAGGCCCCGCATTGCGGATTGTCGATAACGAAGACACCGAGCAGGGCGGCGCAGCAGAACAGATACCGGGTCATCAGTACTCGTGACGGTAGGTGTAGATGTGGAGGAGCAGGCCAATGGCGACGAGATTGGAAAGCAAAGATGATCCCCCGGAACTCAAGAAGGGCAAGGGCAATCCGGTAACGGGCATGACGCCAATGGTCATACCGATATTGACGAAGACGTGAAAGGTCAGCATTGAGGCCAGGCCGATGGCGATCAGGCTGTAAAAACGGTTCTTGACCATTGAGCCGATGTGCAGGGCGCGGGCGATAAGGAAGAAGAACAGGGCCAATACCACCAAGGCACCGACAAAACCCAATTCTTCGCCGACGACGGAAAAGATAAAGTCGATATGGGCCGCAGGAAGGAACTCGTATTTGGTTTGCGTGCCTCCGAGAAAGCCCTTGCCGGTCAAGCCGCCGGAACCGATGGCGATTTTAGACTGGATGATATTCCAACCGGAACCGAGCCGGTCGCTCTCGGGATCGAGAAAGGTCATAATTCGGTCTTTTTGGTACTGGCGCAGGAAATGGTCCCACAGGTATACGGTGATCAGACCCGCTGAGAGGTTGACGGCGATCATGGTGATGGTCACCCAGAGCCGGCCTAAGAGCAGGTGGATGAAAGCGGTGCTGCCGATAATGAAAGTGGCAAAAATATAGGGTGCGGCCCCTTGCCACAAAGGTTCAAAAGAACAGACGACGCTGATGATCGGCGAGACGACGAGAAAGATGAAGAGTTTGCGCATGCCGGCCCAGTAGAGCATCGGAAAGAGTGGTGCGCCAAAGGAGATTGCGGTACCGAGGTCAGGTTGACGCACGATCAGGGCCATGGGCACGAGGCTGATGCACAGGGCGCCGAGGAAGCCGCGCGGTTCGTTGACCCTCTCGGTTGTGCCGTCGCTCAGGTGGCGCGCGAGGGCGATGATCGTCGTGATTTTAGCTAGCTCGGAGGGTTGCAGGCGCAGGGGCCCCAAACGCAGCCAGCGGGCAGCGTCGTCGCCGGTACCCCAGGCCAATACCGCTAGGAGGCTCAATAGACCTAAGAGATAGAGGGGGTGGGCGATACCATAGATGACTTTGTCGGGAATATAGACGATAGCCAAGCTCACCGCTAAGGAAAAGAAGGCGAATTTGGCTTGTTTTTCCCAGGCGTTCTGGACTACGGTCGAGTCGCTGTGGAAGGCGGCGCTGTAGATCATCGTCACCCCCAGCAACACCGTTACCAGGGTGGCGGCCAGGAGTAGGAAGTCGAGTTCGCGAAACAGGCGCATAGGTGGACTTTCAGTGTGCTGCTAGGAGCGTGTCGGTCACCGCCTGGTCGGCGGTGCCGCTTTGCTTGAAGTAGGCCTCGATGACTTGGCGCACGATTGGGCCGGCTACTGCGCCGCCGCCGCCGCCGCCTTCTATCACCGCGGCAATGGCGATCGTCGGGTTCTCATAAGGCGCGAAGGCTACGAACCACGCGTCGTTGTCGCGGTTGGGTACTTGCGCGGTACCGGTCTTGGCGGCGATTTCGATGCCATCGATCTGGACTCTGCGTCCGGTGCCGCGGTTTCCGTATACAACTTGGTGCATGGCTTTGCGCACGATTTTCAATGTTGCCGGGGTGATTCCTTCGATGGGTTGGCGCTCGCGTGGTTCGCCGCTCAGATAAGGCGTGACAAGGTAGCCACCATTGGCGATCGCGGCGGTGTAGCGGGCCATTTGGATCGGGGTGACCAGCATCGCGCCTTGGCCGATGATGAGGTTGAGCAGGTGGCCAAAGGTCCAACCTTCGCGTTCCTGATAGTATTGGCGCGACGGCAGCAGGCCTGCGGCTTCGCTGGGGTCGAGGGCGATACCCGTCGGATGGCCGAAACCGAATTTGTCCGCGTATTCTCGCCAGGTGTCAAGCCCGAGGATTTGTGCCAGGTGGTGGAAATAGATATTGCAGGAGGTTTCGATCGCCTCCAAAATGTTCATCTCGCCGTGGCCGTCGAGTTTATTGCAGTGAAAGACGACGTCACCGACCGCCAGAGAACCGGCGCAGGCTGCGAAAGTGCTCAAGGTGTCGGTGATACCCGTTTCGAGCGCGGCGATCGCACTGATCATCTTCAGTGTGGATCCCGGGGGGTAGCGTCCCCTGATGGCCCTGTTGAGCAAGGTCGTCTTGCTTTGCAGCACCTTCTGGCGTTCTTCCTGGGCTTGGAAGGATACGAATATATTGGGGTCGAAAGTCGGTTTGTTGGCCAGGGCCAGCACGGCGCCGGTTTGCGGGTTTATCGCGACGATCGATCCGGCGAGCGTATCGGGCAGGGCGCGTTCGGCGGCGAGCTGGACTTCGAGGTCGATGGTCAGGTGCAGTTCGTCGCCTGATACGGCCAACTGGGCGCGCTCGGGAAGCTCGCGTCCGGTGCGTCCTGCGGCGTCGACTTCGAGGTAGTGGACGCCGTCTAGACCGCGCAGGCTATTCTCGTAAATCTTCTCGATTCCGGTTTTGCCGATGAAATCCCCGCCCATATAAGTTTTACCCGGTGCGTTTATCAGGCTCTCGTCCTGAATAATGCCCATATAACCGAGCAGGTGGGCAGTGGAGTGGCCGTAGGGGTAATGGCGTTGGATTTCGATCTCGATGTCGAGTAGCGGCCAGTCGGCTTTGAGCAACTCTTCGACGATCGACACGGTGCGGAAATCGACATCGCGCTTGAGGCGGATAGTGCGGTAGCGTCGGCTGTAGTTGCTGTTGATTTCCGGATCACCGATGGCCTCCTTGAAGGCCGTCGCGGTCGCGTCGAAATCCTTACGCGTCGTGCGTTCCAGCGAGACGGAGTAGAAGGCGCGGTTGCGGGCCAGGACCCGTCCATCGCGGTCGTATATCAGGCCACGAGGGGCTTTGATCCGCTTCTGGGCGATGCGATTTTCTTCCGATTCGCGGGCGTAGTCGTCCGCTGTGGTGACTTGCAGATACAACAAGCGTAGGACCAGCACGGCGAAAAGCAGGGCGACGACTCCGAGGAGGCCGTTGATCTGCGGGCGTTGGTCCTGTTGCGGCAGATGTTCCACGTTGGATTCAGATGGGAAACAGGTAACGCCGAAGAGTCAGGCCGGCGGAGAAGAGGGTGCCGAGCAGGGCGGTGTAGACTGCGCGGCCCAAACCGTAGCGCAACCAGAAATAGGGCACGTCCAGCAAGCCTATGGCGCTGGTGCCGAGATAGTAGATCAGGTCGTGGCAGAGCACGGCGCCGAAGAGCAGGCCGATCTGGACTTGGATATTGTCGGCGACGATGCGCGAGCGGCCGTAGCCGACGGCAAAACCGATGAGCGATTTGCTCAGGGCGTTGAGCCCTAGGTCGGCGGGATGGTAGATATCCTGCATAAAGCCAACGCCAAAACCCATGCAGATGGCGACGAGTGGCCCTTCGCGCAACGCTATATAGGTCAGCACCAGGAGGATCAAATCCGGTTTGAGCGAAGAGATCTCGAAAAAATCGATCCAGGTGGTTTGCAGCACGAAGGCCAGTACCAGCAGGAAAATATAGCGAATCGAGTTCATATCACTTGGGAATCTGTAGGGTTGTGCCCGCCAGCAGCGTCGAAGAAAGGCTGATATTGTTCTGGCGAGCGATTTCGTTGGGTTCGAGGCCGAATTTGCGGGCGATGCTATAGAGAGTGTCGCCCTGGACCACCGTGTAGACGCTCTTGTCGACAATGGCCAGTTGTTGCCCCGGTTTGATGTTCGCGTTGTTCAAACCGTTCCACGCCTGTAGGTCATTGACGCTGATCTTAAAACGCCGGGCCAGGTCCCAGAGCGTATCGCCTAGTTGCACCGTATAGATTTTGCGGCCCTTGCCATCTGAGATGGTAGGCACTGGACGTCGAGGTTGCAGTTTCCACAAGACGAGTTTCTGTCCGGGTCTAATCAGTGTTTTATCAAGTTTGTTCCAGCGCATCAGGTCGCGTAGGCGGACCTCGTTTTGGCGGGCGATACGGTCGAGTGAGTCGCCGGGGCGCACGGTATAGGTCCGTTGTGTTTGGTCTCGGCCCTTACTGGCACTGAGTTCAATACCCGGGGCGGCGGGAATATAGAGAATCTGTTTCGGCCGGATAAGATTGGGGTTCTTAAGGCTGTTGGCCGCGGCGATGGTCCGGGTGTTGATACCGAAGGCCTTGGCGATGCTCGATATATTGTCGCCGTCTTGTACCTCATACTGGTAGATGGAGGCCTTTTGCGCCGACGGCAGGCGGGCGTATTTTTCGAGAAAGAGCGCGCCCTTGTCCGGCGGCACCCGCAGGCGATAGGGGGGGTCGGCGCTGGGCGGGGTAATGGCCTGGCGCAGTTCCGGGTTGAGGTCGCGCAGGGCCGCGTATTTGATGTCTAGGATTTTGGCAGCGGCAACTAAGTCGACGTAGGGCCAATTCTTGGGGAGGGTGACTTCTTCGTAAGCGAAGGCCGGTTCGAACGCCTCGAGTTCGAAGCCAAAGAGCTGCGGTTGCTTAGCGATGATCGCCGCGGCCATAAAG
>LWDU01041169.1_pt1 | contig 16272 bp, 19 predicted proteins | sample 727161 | NCBI WGS metagenome assembly LWDU01 (sample SAMN04566230, study PRJNA314399) | hydrothermal vent metagenome | isolation source: deep sea hydrothermal plume seawater | place: Mexico: Gulf of California, Guaymas Basin | collected 2004-07-11 | reverse complement strand
AAATTGCTTTTGCTACTATTGGAAATGCATCTTGTGCTGAAGGGCATTTTTGGGAAGCTATAAATGCAATTGGTGTATTGCAAGTACCTGCTATTATATCAGTATGGGATGATGGTTATGGTATTTCAGTAGCTAATGATATTCAAATGACAAAATCAGATGTTTCTGCTGTTTTGTCAGGTTTCCAAAGAGATAAAAAAGGAGCAGGATTTGATATTGTAAAAGTAAAAGCTTGGGACTATCCTGCTTTAATTGCAGCCTATGAAAAAGCAGAAAAATTAGCGAGAGAGGAACACATTCCTTCTATCATACATGTTGTAGACATGACACAGCCAACAGGGCATTCTACTTCTGGTTCTCACGAAAGATATAAGAGTAAGAAAAGATTGCAATGGGAAATCGATTTTGATTGTAATAAAAAATTCAAAGCTTGGATTTTAGAAAACGAAATTGCAACTACTGATGAATTAGAGCAAATTGAAAAAGATGTAGTTGTTTCGGTAAAAACTCAAAAAAAGGAAGCTTGGACGGAATATCAAGCACCTATAAAAGCTGAACTTAAAGAGTTGGTGGGTATTTTTAATACCATTGCAGCTCAAGTAAATATTCCTGAAATTACGGATTGGATTAAGGATTTGAATCAGTCGGCTATGTTTGGTTTGTTCAGAAGAGATTATTTGTCTAAAGCAAGAATGCTTTTAGCTATGATTGCCAGTGAGAATATTACTGAAAAAGCAACTTTACGTAATTTTATCAATAGAATTGGAAATGAGAATTTCAAAAGATACAATACGCATTTGTATAATGAAAGTCAGTTTTCAGTAAGAAATGTAGCAGAAGTAAAACCTACATATAATGCTGATGCAGAAGAGGTAGATGGTAGAATTATTTTAAGAGATAATTTCCATCACATGTTTGAAGCAATTCCAGAAGCTATGATTTTTGGAGAAGATGTAGGAAAAATTGGTGGAGTAAACCAAGGGGTAGAAAATTTACAAGCTAAGTTTGGTAAGGACAGAGTTGCTGATACTGGAATCCGTGAAACTACTATTTTAGGCCAAGGAATTGGTCTTTCGTTAAGAGGGCTTAGACCAATTGCTGAAATTCAATATTTGGATTATCTATTATACGCTTTCCAAACCATAGCGGATGATATTGCATCTTTACATTACAGAAGTCATGGAGGACAGATTTCACCTGTAATTATTCGTACAAGAGGGCATAGATTGGAAGGAATTTGGCATTCTGGTTCTCCAATGGGAATGATTATTAGTGGTACAAGAGGCGTGAATTTGTGTGTACCAAGAGATATGACAAGAGCAGCAGGATTTTATAATACTTTAATGCAGGCCCAAGAGCCAGCAATGGTAATTGAGTGTTTGAACAGCTACAGAGTAAAAGAAAAATTACCAAATAATATTGGAGAATTCAGAGTGCCTTTAGGGAAAGTAGAAACTACAAAGCAAGGAACTGATCTTACTTTGGTTTCTTATGGTTCTACTTGGAGAGTAGTGATGGATGCAGCTGATAAGTTGGAAAAATCTGGAATCTCATGTGAGGTGATTGATACACAAACTTTAGTGCCGTTCGATCGTTTATTAGTAATTGATGAGGATGTTCCTGGAGGAGCAAGTTCTTATATTTTACAAAAAATTATTGAAGAACAAAAAGCCTATAATTTCTTGGATTCTGATCCTCAAACATTAGCTGCAAAAGAACACCGACCTCCTTATGGTAAGGATGGTGATTACTTTACAAAACCTTCAGTAGAAGATGTGTTTGAAAAAGTTTATGGAATAATGAATGAAGTTAATCCATCTAAATTCCCTTCTTTATATTAAATGAAAAAAACTACAGAATCCGATTCTAATTATGATGATCTGGAAGGGATGAGTACTTCTGACTTACTTAAAAACATAAATAGAGAAGATAAAACAGTAGCACATTCAATAGAAAAACAAATTCCTCAAATTGAAGAATTAGTAAATGCAATTGTTCCTAAAATGAAAAATGGCGGAAGATTGTTTTATATTGGAGCAGGAACTTCAGGTAGATTAGGAATTGTAGATGCTTCTGAGTGTCCTCCTACTTTTGGAGTGAATCATGGTTTAGTAATTGGGCTTATTGCAGGAGGAGATAAAGCAATGCGAAAAGCTGTGGAATTTGCAGAGGATAATTCCAATTTGGGTTGGGAAGATTTACAATTTTATAATATAAATACAAATGATGTTGTTGTTGGAATTGCCGCCTCTGGAACAACTCCATATGTTGTAGGATCTCTAGATATTTGTCAGCAAGAAAATATTTTAACAGCATGTGTTGTTTGTAATACAAATAGTCCGCTTTCAAAAGTTGCAGATATCCCTATTGAGGTAGTTGTTGGGCCTGAATTTGTCACAGGAAGTACGCGTATGAAATCGGGTACGGCACAGAAATTGGTACTTAATATGATTTCTACTTCAGTAATGATACAATTAGGAAAAGTGAAAGGAAACAAAATGGTAGACATGCAACTATCTAATAATAAATTAGTGGATAGAGGAACTAAGATGATAATGAAAGAATTAGAAGTAGATTATAATACTGCTAATAAACTTTTAGAAAAATATGGATCTGTTAGAAATGCAGTAGACAATTACAATGGATAAAGAAAAACTCATAAAAGGAGGAATCTGGCTTTCAGGGTTTTCTTTGAGTATCATTTTTTCAGCCTTATCATTATTTATTGGCTTTAACAACCAAAGACATGGTGATTACACAGTCTTGATAATTGGAGTTTTATTATTGTTGCCAGTTTTTTATTGTGCATATAAAGGCTTTAAATTGATTTTGGACTCTATTTTTGAGAAATAGACTTATTAGCCCTTGTCATTTGTCTCTTTCCTGGAGGTCCGTCCAAAACTACAATTTCAAAACCTACTTCTTTCATGGTTCGCTTCACTACTCCTTTGGCACAATAAGTTACTAAAAACCCATCTTCTTTTAATAAGTTATGCATATTTTTAAAGATTTCAGCTATCCATAATTGAGGCTGTTTTTCAGGGGAGAAAGCGTCAAAATAAATAATATCAAATTTGGCGTTGCTAGTGTAATCCTCTAATGCAATTTTATTTTTTGTTAGCTTAAAAAAATCATGTATTTTATTTCCAGTTTCCCAATTACACTCGTGTAATTTCAAGAGTTCAGAATTATCTGCACCAATTAATTCGCAAAAGTTTAGTTGAATATAATTAGCTGCTTCTACAGGATATAATTCTATTCCATGATAATTAACCGAAATCTTCTTTTGCCTTGCTTTCTGCGCAGTTAGCAATGCATTTAGACCTGTGCCAAAACCAACTTCTAAGATATTAAATTGCTTTTTATTTTCGGCTAATAGTCCGTTTTTAATAAACACATGTTCAGCTTCAACAATTGCACCATGTTTGGAATGGTAAGTTTCATTTATTTCTGGATTAAAAATAGAATGAGACCCGTCATTTGTTATTACAAGATTATTTCCCATTTATTTTATGCGTAATTTTTTAATCCTTTTTACTGGACCAGGGCATATTTGCTCATGGCAACTTACACACGCTTGTATCATATTGTTGTAGGGTGAAGTTTTATCTTCTTCTGAGTTAATTAACTCTTTAACTGTAAAAATATAAGAGTCTGCAAAAGAAGTGAATCGTCCGTCATTTCTTACATCAGGATCGGTTGGAATTGCAGTATGTAATTTTTCAAACTCCATAAAAAAATCAATCTCTTCTCCATTAACAATTTGATTTTTCACCTTTTCAGTATTCTCAACAACATCTCTCATTAATATGGCAAGCTCACTATCTTTATTTGGAAAGCTAGTTGCTTTAGTGTTTTGTTCTTCTTGGTTTGAGCAAGAAAGAAAAGAGGATGCAATAATGCACCCTCCTAATATTTTGATAAATAAGTTCATATTATTTAATAATAACTCCTGTTGCTTCTTCTATGCTATAAGAAATTTCTGGTTCTGTAATAGCATCAATTTCTTCTTGACTTGCTTCTGCATCTTCTAATTGGTGTTTTAACCAAGCAACTGAAAGTGTGTCAACTTTAGCAATCCCTTCAATAATTGCAGTGCTTCCTGCAGCATCAAGTGGCATAAAGAATCCATAATCTAAAAACCTAACTAACATTTGGTTGTTTTCATCTAAATCAACTTCCATCCAACAACCTTTTTTACTACAAACTTCTGATATAGCACCTATAACTTTTACTTGCGCAGAGTCGTTTGACTCTAAAATGTCCATTAGTTCAACTCCAGTAATCACACCTTCATCTGTCATTGTAGAATCACCATAAACCATATGGTTAGTCTCTACTGTTTCTTTTGTTTTCTGATTGTTTGTACAAGCAACTGCTAAAAGTATTGTTGCTGCAAATAAGATTTTCTTCATTTTATGTATTTTTAAATTTCTTGCAAATATAATTGTATTTGATTTCTTAAAGTATGATATTTATGGAGAATAAATATAATTTGATAGCTTTAAATAATAATTTTTCGTATTATTGTAAAAGATAAATCTTTTGTTAATTAAATATTTAAGATATGAAAAAATTATTTACTTTATTTTTAGGAATTTCAATAGCAGCATCTTCTTATGCGACTCACCTTATGGGCGGGCAAATTTCAGCAACTTATTTAAGTTCAGATACTTCTGGCTCACATTATTTTTTGGACTTAGATGTATATAGGGATACTTTAGGAGTCCCAATGACTTTGAATCAAAGTGTTGATGTTTTTGTTTTGGATACTTCAGGCGCGTATGTTTTTTCATTTTCTCATACTATGATTTTTGATACTTTATCTGGTAATGCTATGTCATCTATGACAACTGTTTATGGAGTAGAAATTTATCATTTTTCTGATTCTATTACTTTTCCAGGTAATGGATACTATATGATTAAGTGGTCAGATTGTTGTAGAAATGGTGCAATCATCAATATGTCGAACCCGTTAAGTGAAAATATGACATTTCTAACTTATATAAATGTAGATAGCACGAATCCGAATTCTTCACCTACTTTTTTAACTCCTCCGGTATCTTATTTGCCAGCTGATACTTTATGGCAATACAATCCGCTTCCTTTTGATCCGGATGGAGATTCTTTAGTATGGCATTTATCTGTTCCTTTATCAGCTGGCGCAACTGTCCCGGCAGTAGTTTTAGGATACGAAAATTTATCAGACACTACTTATTCTAATGCAACTGGGATTTTTAGTATTGATTCAATTACAGGACAGATTAGTTGGAATGCTAAGATGGCAGGAAATTTTGTTGCTTCCTTTGCTATAGAAGAATATAGAAACGGAGTCTTGGTTGGGGCTATGAGTAGAGATATGCAGTTTGTTGTTATCCCTGATACAAATAATGCTATGCCAAATATCTCTAATATGCAGACTATACCAACTAATAATTTAGGCTATCCTTATGTTAAAATTGCTCCAGGGCAAAATTACCAACTTCATTTATTAGCCTCTGATGCTGATGTGAATGATGTAGTGAGTATGAGTGCTTTTGGTGAGTCATTTGGTTTAACTATTTCAGCTTCAACTTTTGGGTATGTTCCAACATTAAATGGGAATGAAATTGAAGGGACTTTTGCTTGGACTCCTGATATGAGTCAAGTGCGTCCAAATCCTTATTTAGTTGTGTTGCGTACCTCTGATGGCTTCTTCTACTATGATGAGACTGTGCAATTTGAAGTTACTTTAACAACAGCTGTTGAGGAGTTAGATGCGTTTAAAGTGCATGAAATCTATCCTAATCCTGCTTCCAATAGTTTTATGCTTCCTTTAAGTTTGGATAAAGGACAAAATATTTCAGTTGATATTTATAATATCTTAGGCGTTAAGGTGTCTGCTAAGCAACTTAACTTGTCAGTAGGAAATCATATTCTAATTAAGAATTTTGATTTAAAAAGCGGACAATACTTTGTAAATATTGCTAATGCTAACGGATTAACAATAACAACTAAAAAATTACTTGTAGTTAAGTAAACTTATTTTCATAGTTTCTTAGCTTTAAAAAGAGGGGGTTTTCCCCTCTTTTTTTGTACCTTTGCATCCGTTATAAATTACGAATTTTTTATGATATGAAAATTACAAAAACAAGTATTTCAAGATTAAATACAACTGATTTTTCAAACTTACCATTTGGTACAGTTTTCTCTGATCATATGCTTGTTTGTCATTATAAGGATGGCGAGTGGTTAGCGCCACAGATAGAACCTTACGGCCCAATTAGTATGTTTCCAGGTACGCAAGTTTTACATTACGGCCAGTCTGTTTTTGAAGGCATGAAAGCATTTAAAAACAACAATGATGAGGTCTTGCTTTTTAGGAAAGAGGAGAATCTTAAACGATTAAATCAATCGGCAGTTCGATTATCAATTCCTGAAATACCTGAAGATGTATTTATTAATGGATTAATTGAGTTGTTGAAATTGGATGGTGAATGGTGTAAGGCTGATGATGGATACTCATTATATATTCGACCATTTATTTTTGCCTCATCTGAGTGGATTAAAGCTTCTTCATCTGACGAATTTACTTTTATGATAATAACTTCACCAACAATAAATTATTATCCAGGATCAATTGATTTAGTTATCGAACAGCATTTTTCAAGAGCAACAAACGGGGGTGTTGGTTATGCTAAGGCAGCTGGAAATTATGCTGGATCCTTTTATCCAACAAAAAAGGCTAATGCAAGAGGATTTACTCAGGTAATCTGGACAGATTCAAAAGAACATAAATATATTGAAGAGTCTGGAACTATGAATATCTGGTTCCGCATTGATAATAAATTAATCACCCCTTCACTTTCAGATAGTATTTTAGGTGGAATCACACGTGATAGTATTTTAAAGCTTGCTATTGATGCAGGAATAGATGTAGAGGAAAGAATTGTTTCAGTTGCTGAAATACTAGAGGCCTCAAAAAACGGAACTTTACAAGAAGCTTTTGGTACTGGTACGGCAGTAACAGTTGTTGCTGTTAAATCAATTACACTTGAAGATATAAAGATGAATATCCCAACTCAAGAAAACCCTATATCAATGCGATTTAAGAAACAATTACAAGATTTGCAGTATGGTAGATCTGAAGATATTTTTAGCTGGACCAGCAAGGTTACTTCTAGTATTACTGCTTTTTAATCTCTACTAAACTTCATTTTATAGTGCATTATTCCAGCTTCTTCAAATAAGTTGCCTACTTTTTCAAAACCTACTTTTTCGTAAAAAGGAATTACTTGTTGTTGCGCATGCATGTATTTCACTTCTTTTTCATCTTTTAAATCATGCAATATGGCTTGTAATATCTGCATGCCATATCCTTTTCCTCTAGCAGCTTCAAGCACAGCAAAGCGTTCTAATTTGAATCCTTTTTCTGTTTTTCTGTGCCGAGCAGTAGGAGTAGACTCTTCTTCAAACTCATATTCTAAATCCTTTGGACAATTTTGTCCAATAACAAATACCTTATGGCGGATTGCAAAAGCCTTTTCTCTTAAGGCTTTATTTTCAAAAGTAAATTTTTTTATCATTATCATAATATTTGTTTGTGCCGTAAATTTATGTATTTTTGATGAATAAATTAAAAAATAAAATCATGAAAAGAACATTTTTAACAATAGCACTAGCAATCATAACTACTTTTAGTTTTGCAACTAAGCCACATATTGATAATGTAAGGGTAAATGCTGAGAATTCAACTATTAAATGGATTGGATTTAAAGTTGCTTCATCTCATGAGGGAACTGTAAATATTCAAAAAGGAATGTTAATGATTGATCACGGCACTTTAGTTGGTGGGCAGTTTAGCATTGATATGACTTCAATTAGTGACACTGACATTGAATCTGAAGAATATCGAGCAAAATTAGATGGACATTTGAAGAGTAAAGATTTTTTTAATGTTGAACAATTCCCGCTTTCCACTATTACTATAACTAAAGCTGTAAAAGGTGATGACAACTCTTATAAAATTGTAGCCGACTTAACAATTAAAGGAATTACACATCCTGTAACTTTTCCAGCAAAGGTTACAATTAATGGACTAAACTTTTCAGCAACAGCAAAGATTAAGATTGACCGTACTAAGTGGGGTATTGAATATAACTCAGGTAACTTTTTTGAAAATTTAGGAGATCATCTTATTAAAGATGAAATTGAATTTGCTGTGTCCTTATTGTCTGTTAAATAACATACCAATTAGTTGTAGTAGGATTGACATAACGATTGTCAGTAAAAATTGCAATATCGAACATAGCTTTATCTGCTAGCATGTTTTATCAGATCACTTAGAGCAACTACCTCTAAAGTTTTTTCATGAGTAGCTTCAAGTATAACTTTTGGAGCATAATGATGTTGCAGAGCTTCTTTCCAACGCAAAGCACATAAACACCATTTATCACCTACTTTCAGACCAGGAAAATTAAATTGTGGCAAAGGAGTTGATAAGTCATTTCCAGCAGCCAAAGAAAATTGTAAAAATTTTTCAGTTACAACAATACATACCGTATGTAATCCTGCATCAGTTTGGTCAGTATTGCAGCAGCCATCACGAAAGTAGCCAGTTACAGGTTCTTTACTGCAAGTAATTAAAGGTTCTCCAAATACATTATTAGCCATTACAACATTGTTTTTTTGAATTAAAAGTAAGTCTTCTTTTTGCTATAAAATTGTAACAGAAGTCAAGCAGAAAAGTAGGTAAAATAGTTAAGCAGTAAAGTAGATTATATGGGAATTTTAATTGTCTGCAAATTTTCAAAACTGCTCTTGATTTTAAACAGACTACATCATCTTTAATATAAACTATAGAATCTTGATTTGTTATTTTGTAATCCTCAAGTAGGTTTATTGCTTTGCTTGAACTCAATGGAAGAAATGATATTTCATTCTTTTGTAATTTACTTTTTGCAAAGCATATCCACTTTTTGCAAAATTGGCAATCTCCATCATATAATACAATAGCTGTTGTCATTTATTCTATAACTATTCTTTTCTCTACTGCTCCATCATTATAGATGTAAAAAAGCAGAGTATTGTTTTTAAGAGTTGCTGCTCTTCCTAAAATATTAGTTATTTTAACTATCCGCTTTTCTTTTATAATTTCATCTATAGATGTGCTTGTACTAATTAATCCGTTAATATCGTATTTAGAAAAGAATTTCCATACTTCAGCAGAAGCGTGAATATCCATATTTCCCCACACTCCAGGCCAATCATGATCCCCACCATATATTTTAAAATGTTCGGTTGTGACATAATTATCACCTCCATCATAAACAATATGTTCTGCAGTACTTCCATCAAATATATTAATATCTGGTATGGCTGTTATTGTGGCAGAGATATTACAATTATTATAAGCTACCCAATACTGAAGAGCATCATCAATAGATTTTGTCCATGTGGGATCTCCAAGGTAGGGAACTGTTTGATCATTAGTCCCATGTATTTGTAAAATAGGAGTAGGATGTTGAGGATTGCATGCATTGTATGTTTGTGGAGTCATGGAGCCAGTTACAGATGCAATTGCAGCTATTTTATCACTCAATTGACAAGCAAGTAGAAAACTCATATATCCCCCATTTGACATTCCAGTACTATATACTCTTGTAGCATCAATATTATATGCAGTTGAAATGAAATCCAATAAACTTGTGGTGAAACCAACATCATCTGTTGTGCTGCCAGTTGTCCATCCACCAACATTCCAATGAGTTGTTCCTTGCAATAGAGTGCCTTGAGGATAGACAACAATAAAACCTGCGGTATCCGAAACATAATTAAAATTAGCATAAGACATAATTGTACTTGCATTTGATCCATATCCATGAAAACAAAAAACTAAAGGAATAGAAGTATTTGTATTATACGAACTTGGAATATGTATAATATAATCTCTTTGTAAGCCGTCATGTGTAATACTTCCGTTTATGGTTTGTTGTGCTAGCGTAAATAAGGGTAGGCAAATGAGTAGTGTAAGTAGTTTCTTCATTATTAGTGTATTATAATTTGTCTGCTAAGCGCACCTCTTTCTGTTTTGATAAGTTGAAGACTATTTTTGGCTTGTTTGTTTTTTCTACCTAAAATATCGAAAAATAAATTTTTAGCATTTCTGGCTATTTCTTCAGCAATAGAAGTGGGTGTTGAATTTATTGGTGCTAATTGAATATCTTCAATAGTAGAAGTATTATTTAATATAGTTGTGTTAATTGTTTTAGGATAGTATCCACTTTTACTAAAAGTTACATCATAATTTCCTTGATATAAATATCTGTTATAGTTTCCAATTGGTAAATTAGAATATACATGAGAGCTATCTATATCATGATTACTGATTTCAACTTTTGCTTTTAATGGATCGCCTGTAATGCTATCTATTACAATACCTCTTAGTCCAAATAAAGATTGTTCTATATAGTTTAATAAGGAAGGGTAGTTTGCATCCCAAAGCGTTGGTAAATCGTTAGGATCTGGCGTTTTGTCATCTGAAAGTTCTAATGTAAATTCACGGCAATATCTGAAGTAATTCATATAATCTTGTCTTCCGCCATTTACTTCATACCAATCATATCCATTAGTAGTTCCATCATTCAGATAGTTAAAATATCCGTTACCACTATTTGCCTGACACGAATCAGCATATTCATGAGAGACATATTCCCACCAATTATCATCTGCCGCCAAAGTGCTCCAAGTATCCCAGGGATAATTACAGACTTCAACACCACCGTGCATATTAGCAGAAATTGTAAAATTTACTGTATCCGAAAGCCCTAAAAATATATTCGTTTCAGTTTGATAAGGGTTTCCGTCAGGATGAGGGCCATCTTGAGGGTCAGGATAGTTTCTGTTTAGATCTACCCAATTGGCATTGTAGCGTGTTGCTGACCATACATCTTGATTTCCTCCTGAATATGCTCCATCAGGATTTGCCAAGGGATTAATCCATATATCTATTTCATTTACCAAATCTGTTAATCTCTGATTATTTCCATATCCGTTTAAAATATAATCCGCTAATCTTAAACTCAAAACATATCCGGCCAGTTCATCACCATGCATTGATGAAGTATATAAAAAGGAAGGTTCATTTTCTTTTTGACCTACATTATCTGAAATTTGTAATATTAATATCTCTCTACCTGAATTTAAAGTGCCTATATGATGGAGTTTACAGATTGCTGGAAAAGAATCAGTAAATGCTTGCATCATATTGGTGTACTCGGTATAAGTAGGGTAATAGCCCCAATTATTTTTAGTGATATTGCTAAAGTTTAAAGGTCTCCTTTTAATTAATTGATAACTAATACCTTGTTGAAGAAACTTTGTGAACTCCGATTTATTTGCATAGGCATAAGCCATTGCATCAGTTGTTTTATGGTCAATGGAAATGATCTTAGAAAGTTCATTTAATTGACTTTTATTCTTATATTCAAATGAGAAATAAATTTCTCCTCTATCAGTAAATAAATCATCTATATTCTGAGAAAACCCTAAGAAAGGAATAAGTAATAGTAAAAGTGCTTTATTCATTATTATTAAATTTATCTAATGTTTCTTTTACAGCATCTTTATGAATAGTAAACGTCATCATTTTTAGTTTTACAAAATCTTCATGGTAAAAGTAATAGCCAGGGAATTTTCCATTTCTGGAACCTGAGCCACTATCTTTAATTAAAAACCACCAATCTTCATTTGTATCAATTTTATAGCCAATTAAATGAATGGCATGATCATCAGTAGTTGTTCCGTTTGAAAAACGGAATTGCCTTGCATTTTCATCAATATATTCTGATGGTATATCGTAAGAAGGAACCATTGCTACATCATGATTTGAAGAGTAACCACTTTCTGAAACATCACCACCAATTGAGATAGAATAACCATTTTCAATTGCATTCTTTATTGCAAACATAAAATCATCTAAAGGTACATTGTAGTAAGCATCAGATCTCCACCAATTATCTGGAACCTTGTACTCGGCTTGTGTCCAATAAGGTTTTTGCAGTAAACTCATAAAATCAACATAATCGTTTGGTTTAAGCTTAGTGACTTTAGTTAGGAAAGTTCTTGGAGTGTATGTTTTCCCCTCATATTTAAATGTGGTAGGAGGTACTCCCATATAATGATTTAAAATAGATTTGATGTTTGATAGAATTGCTTCCTCATCCCAATAGTTTGTTTCTTTACAATTTTTAAGATAAATTTCTATTTCCCCAAACATTTTTTCATGATTATAGAAGGGTTGGTCGCTTGGCTTCCCTTTAAAAGCTTCAAAAGGAACAGTGCCATATATTTCCATCATTCTTTGTACAGCATTGGTTTCAGAACCTTCTCCTAAATGAGTATTTCCTCTGCTATTAATATACCCTCTAGCTTTTTCGATATATTCAAAATAAACTGGATAAAGTTCTGACAAGTTGATAGTTTTACCACTTATCCGATTAATTTCACTTTCATAAAATGAAGTAGTCGAAAAACACCAACAAGTACCTGTATTTCCTTGGGATATTGGGTTTTCAGCTTCTACTATTGTAAATTTATCTAAACTTTGCGGAATTTGTTTTCCATCAAAATTCATTTTAAAGGATTTGTAAGCATCTTTTTCTGTTTTGTTGTAGATATTACTTTCTTTTAAAATCTCTCCATAAAAAGTATTAGAATAGCTTTCAAATTGTCCTTTATCTTGAGCGGATACTGTTGAAGAGATAAGTAATAAAATTGTTATCTTTTTTATCATTGTATTTTGCTTTATTTTTAAAAGTCCAAATTTACTGGAATTTTGTAAATTGCCGTCTTAATTATTAATCAAAAAGTTGGAATTATGAAAGTATTGATGAAAATATTAAAGTGGGTATTAATTGTTGTTTTAGCATTTACAACATTCAATTGGTTTATTTCTCCTGATTATCATGTGGAAAGAAGTGTGGAAATAAATGTACCAACCTATATTGTTTATGAGCAAGTTACCGATTTACACCAATGGAAAAATTGGGCTGTTTGGTGGAAAAATGACACTTCAATGATCACTAATTATTCAGGTACTGAAAGAGGATTAGGTGCTAAAATGGATTGGATTGGTTCTGATGAGATGAAAGGTGCTTTGGAAATAACCACTTGCAGTTTGCAAGGAATGGAAACTCAGCTTAATTTTGAATCTTTTCCTGTAGCTTATGGTTTTTGGCAGTTTGATGCTACTGCTGGCGGTACAAAAGTAACTTGGGGGATGAAAGGTGAGATGTCTTTTTTCTCACGATTTATGACTTTATTTTTTGATAAAATGGCTGGACCTGATTTTGAAAAAGGTTTGGCAGGCCTAAAAGAAGTATGCGAAAACATGCCAGCAAAATCATCAGAAGTAACTACTGTAGATTGGCAACAGCAAAGCTATATTTACATTGAAAATACTTGTTCTATCGGTGATATTGGAGATTATTTAGGGACAACTTATGGAGAATTGTTTGACTTTGTAGGTGCCAATGGCTTACAGCCACTCTCAGGACCTTTTGCAAAATGGATTAGTTTTCCTGTTAATCCTGGAGATGAGGATAAAGTAGTCTTTCAAGCTTCAGTTATGATTGATAAAGATGCATTAGATATTATGCTTGCCAAAAAATATGGAATAGTTGATTCATGGGTTGTAGATCCTTATAAGCACTTACTTGAAAACGAATATGGAATTATATTAGATAAGACTATTGCAGGAAAAACGCTACAGGCTACTCATTTTGGCGCTTACCAGATGAGTGCAGTAACTCATAACAAAATTTATGAATTTGCTGATGCAAATAAAATATCGCTTTCTGACTTGCCTTATGAGTTTTATACCAATGACCCAACAACAGTTGCTCCAGAAGATGTAGAAACATTAATTGTTTATGAAATAATAAATTAAAAACAAATATTATGAAAAAAATATTACTTATCCTTTTTGTATTTCTTGGATTACATGCTCATTCTCAAGTTGTTTATTGTCTGTTACATACACAACTTTAGCTAATCCTTATATGAACACCTTTTTATACTCTTTTGATATTAATTGGAATGTAACTAACTTTAACACTGGAGCATTTATCACTTCTGATTCTGTATACAATCCAACATTCAATCTTAATAATTTGGATACTGTATTGGTGTGTGCAACTGCAATAATTACTGGGCAAGGAATGACATTTACTTGTATAATGTGCGATACTATTTTATATAATGGTGGTTGGATCTTGATGTCAATGGGGCAGACACCCCCAAATGAATGTGACTCAGTGGTTGTTAGTTTTAACCAAATTGACACAACTACAACACCAAATTTAATATATATTGATGTACAAGTTTTTGGTTATGGCCCAAGTGTTGGCTACCCTGGTTTTATCTTATTAAATAGTGCAGGAGATACGATAGCTTATGAAAATTTTAATACAGCACTTAATGTTTATACTCTTATGGCAAATACTACAGAGACCAGGTTCTTAGAGGTTCTTCAAAATTTTAATTTACCATTTAGCGGAACTCTACACTTAATGGATAGCTGGTTTGCTGGAAATCCAGTAACTGCTTGTATTTATCCATTTAATATTAGTATTGGTACAACAGCTATTAATGAAATAGCTAAGAGTAGAAATGTTATTAAAATTACAGACCTTTTAGGAAGAGAAGCAAGCCAAACAAATCAACCTCTATTTTACATCTATGATGACGGAACAGTAGAGAGAAAAATAGTTATAGAATAAATCTGCAACTTTTCTATTATATAGTATGCTATTTAAGAAAGGAACAAACGAAAACCCTACAGGAAGACCTAAAGGTTTAGTAAATACGACTACTAAGCTCATCTGTGATGATAAGACTAATTGGGGATTGATAAATAATGCTTAAATTTGAGGACTTTAAAACAATAGATTTACAAACAACTAAGATTATGAAAAAATATAAAGTTATTATTTGCTCTGATTGGTGGTCACGAGAAAAAGTAGGAAAAAAAACAGAAGATGCTCTCAATCGTTATTCTCTAGAAGGATGGGAAGTAGATAGTATCAAAGATACGTTTTGGGGCTATAGTACAATGATAGTATTCAAGAAAACAATAGATTAACAAACAACTAAGATTATGAAAAAACTACTTTTCATATTACTTTGCTTTCCTCTTTTTGTTGCTGGGCAATTTACCTTTGTTCCAGATGATAATTTTGAGCTAGCACTTATTAATTTGGGTTATGATTTTGCATTAGATGATACTGTTGAAACTACGGCCATTGATACAGTTAACTCTTTGTATATAAATGGATTGGGTATATCTGATTTGACTGGTATAGAGGATTTTACTGCCTTAACTGAATTGTTTTGCTATTCTAATCAATTATCATCTCTTAATCTGAGTAATAACACTCAGCTTTTTGAGGTTTCATGCGGTAGTAATCAGCTTACATATATTGATCTTAGAAATGGCAATAATTCTGGATTATGGTATTTTCAATCAATGAATAATCCTGGATTAAATTGCATTGATGTTGATGATCTAGCATGGAGTAATATTAATTGGTCAAAAGATAGTTGGACAACTTTCAGCATGAATTGTAATGCAACAGGAATCAAAGATTATACTACTCAAAGAAAATTAATAAAAGTATTGGATGTATTTGGTAGAAGCGTTACTCCAAAACCAAATATGACCTTACTATATATCTATAGTGATGGATCAACTGAAAAGAAATTAATAATTAAATAATATGAGAAAACTACTACTGCTTTTACTTTGTTTGCCAATCTTGGTATTTTCTCAACCAAATTATACGGTTACAGTAAATACACCTGATGCATGGCAAGCTAATTTGTTTTTTCAGCTAGGTGGACCTCCTATAAAACCTGTTAAGATTATTGACCCTTCAATAACTGAAATATATTCTCAGAATTTGGGAATGAAAGGATGGGATTTTAAAGTAAATTACAATAATAAAATTTCCTATTTTGACAGATCATCTAATGGGTGGTTTATTATGGATTCTCTCCAAAATGAAGTTGACTCTGTTTATTGTTTGAATGGATATACTGCAGATACTCATGATTTTTTGGCTTTAGCAAATGGTAATTATGTTCTTTTTGCATATGATGAACAGCCTTATGCAATGGATACTGTAGTTCCAGGAGGAGATCCAAATGCTATTGTAGAAGGATTAATTATTCAGGAGTTGGATGCAAATCATAATCTTATTTTTGAGTGGAAAAGTTGGGATCATTTTCATGTAA
>LWDU01037902.1_pt1 | contig 16282 bp, 18 predicted proteins | sample 727161 | NCBI WGS metagenome assembly LWDU01 (sample SAMN04566230, study PRJNA314399) | hydrothermal vent metagenome | isolation source: deep sea hydrothermal plume seawater | place: Mexico: Gulf of California, Guaymas Basin | collected 2004-07-11 | reverse complement strand
TTACGACGGCGGATGGCGAGGCGCTCCGCGATCTCGGGGCGGACCATCCCGAGGGAGGGCGTCTGGCCTGCCCGCACGCGGTCCACGACGGAGACGGCGTAGAAGGCGTCACCGCCCTCCACCAGCGTCGGCGTGGTGCCGGCGCCGAGGGCGGCGATGCGCCCGCCGAGGGTTTCGTCCAGCGCGAGGAGGCGGCTCTCGGGGATGTAGCTGTCGGCCAGCGCGATGGCGCCGTCCGGGGTGGCGTCGTACTCGCGGGCCGCCAGAGCGAAGAGGGAGTCGGCGATGGGGGAGCCCTGAATCTGGCCGAGGGCGCCCAGGGCGGCCTCCGCAGTTTCCCGGCTATCGGTGCGGATCAGGCGGAGGCGGACGTACGGCTCGCGGAGCGCCAGCCGCTCCAGCCGCTCGCGGTTGGACTCGAAGTACGCCTCGATCTCCGGCTCGGTGGGCTCCGCAGGCTCCGCCTCGAAGAAGCGCTCCAGGTACGCCGCTTCGAGGACGGCGCTCTCGCTGTCGCGGAGCTGGCGCTGTACCTCGGGGAGCTCGTCGAGCCCCTCGCGGCGGGCCTCCTGCACCACGAGCTGGCGCCGCACCCACTGCTCCACGACCTGGCGCCGCGCCGAGGCGCTGTCCAGGCCAGGCGTCGCGGAGCCGAGGGCGTCGCGAAGTTCGGCTTCCGTGAGCACGGCCTCGCCGACCCGCGCGACGGCGGGACTGTCCGCCGGGAACGCGCTCGGGTTCTCGCCGCGGCACCCGGAGAGGGCGAGCGCGGCGAGAACCGGGAGGAGGAGGCCGAGGCGCGTCACTTACTCGCTCGCGGTCGGGACGCTCTGGGGCTCGCGGACCTCCGCTTCCCCGGGCGCATCGGCGGATTCCCGGAGGCTCGGCGGGAGCGCCGGGATCCGGTCCGGGTAGGTCGTCGCGTTGTAGCGCTGGCGCAGGCGGGCGGCCCAGTCACGTTCCAGCGTTTCCTGGTAGTCCGCGATCACCTCCGCGCGGGCCTCGTCGAACGTCTTCTCGCGAGGTGCCTCGATACCGTCGAGGTAGTAGACGGCGAGCCGGCTGCGCTCGGGGAGGACCTCCGTGTACTCGCCGGGCGCGAGCGCCAGCGTGGCGTCCAGCGGGGTGTCCGTGGAGTCCGCCAGCCGGAGGGTGTCCAGCCGAAGGGCGAACCGGCTGCCCTCGTGCCGCGCGAAGATCTCGGCGGGGGAGTCCCCGCTGGCGAGTTCCTCACGGACGGTCCGCAGGAGGGAGTCCGCGGGCGTCCGGAAGGCGAGGATGCGGCGGCGCTCCGGCCAGCGGTACGCGCTCCGGTTGGCCTCATAGGTGGCCATGAGGCCGGTCGTGTCCTGGGCGGCGCGGGTCCAGACGCTGTCCTCGGCAATCCGGAAGAGCAGCACGCCGTTCGCATAGCTCTGGAAGATGCGCGCGAACTCGGGGTCGCGGTCCTCCAGCGAGCCGATCGCGAGCTCGACGGCCTCGTTGTCGAGGAAGTCGTCGGCGAAGGAGACGAGGCGGTCAGCGGCGTCTTCGCTGAGATCCAGGCGGGCGCGCCGGACGGGCGTGGTGAGCGCGTCCAGGGTGTAGCTCTGGTCCCCGATGACGGCGAAGGTGTCGGCGCCGGCGGTGTCGAACCCGTCCAGCACGAAGCCCATCACGCTATCGGCGGGAACGTCCGCCAGCGCGGCGCGGATGACCTCGGGCATGAAGGTGGTGCCCCGCGCTTCGCGCTCCTCGCGCCCCACTTTCTGGCGCCGCAGCGCTGTGCGGGGCAGGTTCTGGGCCACCCGCTTCAGCTCGTCGTAGCGGTCCTCGTAGGACGCCGGCTCCTCGCGGCCCGTGAGTTGGATGATGTGGACACCGAACCGCGTCTCGACGGGTCCGAGATGTCGCCAACGTTCTCCAGCGCGAAGGCGGCGTTCTCGAAGGGGGGCACCATCCGGCCGGGGCCGAACGTGCCGAGATCGCCGCCGGAGACGGCCGAGCCGGGGTCTTCCGAGAACTCGCGGGCCACGTCGCCGAAGTCGGCGCCGGCGAGGATGCTGTCGCGCAGCGCGTTAACGCGGTCACGGACGGCGGCGGAGTCTGCGGCCGTGTTCCCGCTCCACTGGCGGAGGATGTGGCGCGCGGAAACGGGCGTCGGGGTGGGGCGGCGGTCGCGGACGTAGATCAGGTGATAGCCGTAGGGGCTCCGCACCGGCTCCGAGACCTCCCCGACGGGCGTGGCGTACATCCCGTCCTCGAACGCGAGGACTGTACGGCCGGCAGAGAGGTAGCCGAGGTCACCCATCGCGCCGATCTGCCCCTGCGGCCGCCGCGCGGAGGGATCCTCCGAGTGTCGGGCTGCGGCCACGCCGAACTCGAGTTGGCCGGCGACGATGGAATCGCGGATGGCGCTGATCCGCTCCAGCTTCGCGAGGGTGTCCGCGGGGGAGGAGGTCTCGTCGGCGAGGAGGAGGAGGTGCGAGACCTGGATCTGCTCCTGGCTCTTGTCATAGAGATCGCGGACGATGTCGTCCAGGATCTCGGCGTCGGTGAAGAAGGGGCCAGCGAGCTGATCGCGGTAGGCGTCCAGCTCTGCCTGGTAGGTAGAGTCCTGGTCGTAGCCGGCCTCTCGGGCGCTCTTCACCTTCAGGCGGAAGTCCACGTAGCGTTCGAGGAAGTCCTTGCGCCGCTCTTCAACGGAGTCCGCGGGGAGCGAGGCGAGGTCGAGGCCGGACTCAGCGCGGTCGTACTCAGCCTCGAAATCGTCGAGCGAGAGGATCGTGTCGGTCCAGGTCGCGACGATGGGCGAGCCGTCCGGGGCGACGGTTACGGGCTCGGGGAGGTCAGGGCGTGCACCGCCGCAACCCACGGCGGCGACGCTGAAGGCGAGGACCGCCAGGGGGGCGGAGAAACGCAACGAGAGCATCGGGTGTCGGGGGATGAGAGGGCGCCGGCCCGCTGCCGGACGCTCAGGGAAACTCCGGTGGAAGCTAACCGGGGACCGTGGGCGGCGGCACGGGTGGGCGGGTCAAGCCGTCTCGAAAAGCCGCCCGGCTGGCGGTGGCGCTCGGCGGAACGTGGAGGGCTGCAAAAAATCTTCATGTGGAGAGCAACTTCTGGAGCGCGCACCGGTCTCCGCTCGAAAGGCCCTTCCCCTACACCCCGGCCCATGCCCCACGTCCCCGCGCCCCCGCCCGGTGCCGACCTCGTCGAAGCGTTCCGCCGCGGCGACGAGTTCGCGTTCGCGACGCTCTACGACCAGCACAAAGGGGCCGTCTACGGCTACGCGGCCAAGATGCTGCTGAGCCGGTCGGCGGCGGAGGACGTGGTGCAGGAGACGTTCGTCTCGTGAGCGCGGCCGCTTTCCGGTCGTGGATCTTCACCATCGCGCGGAACCAGTGCCTCAACGCGCTGGCGCGGGCGGAACGCGAGCCGCCGATCAAGGAGAATGCGGATCCCCGACCGGCCCCCGGCACCCCGTTCTCCCACCTGCTCAAGAGCGAGCAGACGGCGCTGGTGAACCGCGCGCTGGACGCCCTGCCGCCCTCCTATCGCGAGGTGCTCATCCTCCGAGAGTACCAGAACCTCTCCTACGACGAGATCGCGGCCGTCACGCGGTCCACGGTCTCCGCCATCAAGAGCCGGTTGTTCAAGGCCCGCCGCAAAACCGGAGAGATCCTCCGCCCGTGGCTGGACCCTACGCCCGCCGCTAAGCCGGCGACCGTCCCGACCCCGTCTCGCGTCTGATCCATGTTCGTTCCGCCCTCTCTCTGTTCCGATCCCGACGCCGAGGTTCTCCTCTACGAGTACCTCGACGGCGAGCTCGCGCCCGGTCAGGAGCCGGCCCTCTTCGGTCACCTCGCGACGTGCGCCGAGTGCCGCCGCCAGTTCGACGCGCTGCTCTCCTTCCGGCTGGCGGTGCGGCAGGAGCCGCTCGTGGTGCCCCCTGCGCTGGACCGCCGCGTGATGGCGCGGCTGGACGAGTCCCGCCGCCGCTCGGCGCTCCGGCCGGATCGTCGGGCAGACCGCGCCCCGCTGGCGGGCGCGCTCCGGCGGCGGATCTCCGTGGGGGCCGCGCTGGCGGTGGCGATTGTGGCGGTGGGGCTGGCGGCGCTGATGCCGGCGTCTGCCCCCGCCGAACCCGCCGAGCCGGTCCACTTCGCGCCGGTGTACCTGCAGGACGGCCCGCTTTTCGTGCTGGACGAGGAAGTGACCGTTGAGGCGGAGCGGCGACGCTAGGCCTCGCGTTCTGCTTCGGCGGCGACGTGCGCCAACTCGGGGAGGATGAGCGCGTCCATCGCGAGGCGGACGGCGGCGGTGGAGCCGGGGCAGCAGAAGAGGACCGTCCGGCCGTCCGGTCCGTAGAGCCCGGCGCAGGCCCGCGAGAGCATCGCCGCGGCGCCGATCTCCCGGTACGAGAGCAACCGGAACAGCTCGCCAAAGCCGGGGATCTCAGACGTGAACAGCGATTCCGCGACGCGCACGGTCCGGTCGCGCCCCGCGATGCCGGTCCCGCCCGTCGCGATCACCACGCGCGCGGGCTCCGCCAGCCGGAGAAGCGCGGTCCGGATAGCCTCGGCGTCGTCCCGGACGATCTCGCGCGCGAGGACCGAGTGTCCGGCCGCCTCCAACGCCATCGCGATATGGTCTCCGCTGGCGTCGGTCGCGGCGGTGCGGGTGTCCGAAACGGTCAGGACAGCACTGGCGACAGAGCGTCCCGCCGCGCGCTGGCGGTGGTGCTCGGCGCTCATGCGGTGGCCTCGCGCGGTTCGGCCTCTGGTGTCTCCTCCTCGTGCGGCTCGCCGAACCATCGCGGGGGATCGTGGCCGTGGCCGCCCCAGGGGTTGCAGCGGAGGATCCGCCAGCCGGCCAGGATGCTGCCACGGAGCGCGCCGTACTTCCGGAGCGAGAGGATCGCGTACTGCGAGCACGTGGGCGTGTAGCGGCAGCTCGGCGGGAACCACGGCGAGATACCCAACTGGTAGAACCGCACCAGAGCTACGAGCAGCAGGCGTGGGAGACGCCAGATCCACCGCCCGGCCTCGGCCAGGCCGCGGGTCACGTCGCGAGTGTGCATCGTGGCGCAGAGCATGGGGGAGGAACGCGCGCGGGTTGCCTTCGGTGCCCGCCGGGAGGCGCCGCCAGCGGGGCGGTCAGTCGCCTTCGACGAAGTAGAGGATCTGCCACGTGCTGCCGCGCTTTTCGAACCCGGCCCGCAGCCCGACCGGGCTCCGCACGAAGGTGTCCGCGATCCAGCCGCGTTCCCCGCTGGCGAGGCGGATCGGGACCCAGGTGTAGCCGTCGGCGGTGGTCTCGAAGACGCCGTCCACGGGCGCGCGGGGGACCACCTGGTAAGTCAGGCTGCCGAGCACGCTGCCGGAGAGCGTCGGCTCGCTGCGGACGCGGACCTGCTCGCCCACGACGATGACGTGCTCGAACGGGTCGAGCGCCTCGGGCATCGCGAGGAAGTAGTACGGGGCGCTCACGATGTCGCCCTGGACCACGCTGCCCAGCGAGACCGTCTGCACGAGCGCGGTCCAGAAGTCCGTCTCGCGCTCGATTCCCGGGCGGAGCCAGAGGTCGCGGACGCCCTCCGGTCCGCTGTCGCCTCCGAAGGAGATCGTGGCGTCTGGGGCGAAGGCGCGGAGCACCGCGCTCGTGTCGCGCGCGGCGGCGGCCGTGAGCAGCTTCGCACGGAAGGCGATAAAGCTCGGGTCCTGCGCGCCCTCGTCGCGGGGAGGGAGAGACGCGACCTGCGCGCTGGGGGAGGCGGTGAGCGAGGCCGCCAGCGCGGCGAGAAGGAGGAGGCGGGGCACGGCGAACGGGAGGGTGCGCCGAAACCTAGCTCAGTCCGCGCCGGCGGCCGCGGCCATCCCAACCGCGTCCGGGTTGCTGCCGTCGGTCTTGACGTAGACCGTCCGCCGCGGGAAGGGGATCTCCACGCCGCGCTCGTCGAAGCGCTTCTTGATGAGCGCGTACAGCTCGCGCTCGGCCTGGAACTGCTCGCCGGGGCGGACCTGCACGATGATGCGCNNNNCGGCCTGCACCGTGGGGGCCTCTTCCAGCATGACATCCTTCGCGAAGTCCGTCTGCGCCCACTCGTGCGCCACGGCCTCCATCGCGGAGAGCCCCGCCTCCACGTCGCCCTCGTACGCGAGGTCCACCGGCACGATGGCGCGCGCGAACCCGATGGACTTGTTGCCGAACGTCCGCATCTCGCCCGCGGGGATCATGAGCAGCTCGCCGTCGAACTTCCGCGCCTTGATGAGGCGCAGGCCCACGTACTCCACCGTGGCGGTGTTGCCGTTGAACGTGATCAGGTCGCCGATGCCGATGGTGTCGTCGAAGAGCAGGAACAGGCCGGAGATGACGTCCTTCACGAGCGTCTGTGCGCCGAAGCCGATCGCCAGCCCCGCGATGCCGGCGCCCGCCAGGAGCGGCCCGATGGGCAGCCCGATCACGTCCAGGATCATCACGATGGCGAACGCCCAGACGACGTATCGCGAGGCGGAGCCGACGAGGTCCGCGACGGTCATGACCCGCTGACGCTTCTTGTCGAGCGTGGGACGGTCCGCGACGCTGCTGACCCAGCGGTTCTTCAGCCGCATGATGACGCCGAGCACGATCAGCGCCAGCACGACGATGCCGGCCACCTTCACCGCCACCCAGCCGAGCGCGGTCCACGTCGCGGCGTCGAACAAGAGCGTCGGGTCGTCCGCGAGCTCGGAGGCGACCTCCGCCAGCCGGGCGGAGCTGTCCGCCTCGGCCGTGGTGGGGGAAGGGGAGGGGATCTGCATGGTCAGGCGGTGGTGGAGCGGGCGTTGCGGGCGAGCTCTACGAGCCGGAGGGAGGTAGTAGTGACCGCGGCGGCGGCGACGCGCGTGGCCTCGCCGACGCCCAGCCACCCGAGGAACACGAGCAGCGACGCGCCGATGATGGCGGCGGTCGCGTAATAGCCTTTGTAGAGGACGGCGGGGCGGTCCCCCACGAGCACGTCGCGAATGACGCCGCCGCCCACGGCGGTGAGGGCGCCGCAGAAGATGGTGCCGAGCGGTCCGAGCCCGAAGCTGGCGCCCTTCGCGGCCCCCATCGCGGCGAACAGCCCGAGGCCGATGGCGTCCGCGAGCATGACGCGGTTCCAGGTCTTCGAGATGGTGCGGCCGAAGAGGACGGCGAGGTAACGCTCGTCGCGGAAGACGGCGGGCGGCGTGGCGCCGAGCAGCACGTCTCGCACGATGCCGCCGCCCACGCCGGTCAGCACCGCCAGCACGGTGATGCCGAGGTAGTCCAGCCCGCGCCGGACGCCCTTGAACGCGCCCGAGAGCGCGAAGACGAACGTCCCGGCGAAATCGAGGACGGCGAGCAGCATGGGCACGGAGGCTCCGGGCCGGCGGGGCGCCGGAGCCCGGGCCGGATCAGTCGAGCGCGGCGACGCCCGGGAGCGTCTGGCCTTCCAGCAGCTCCAGCATCGCGCCGCCGCCGGTGGAGACGTGGCTCACGCGGTCCGCCAGCTCGGCCTCGTTGATGGCCGCGACGGAGTCGCCGCCGCCCACGACGGTCGCCTCGGCTAGGGCCTGCGCCACGCGGCGGGTACCGCCGGCGAAGGCGTCCATCTCGAACACGCCCATCGGGCCGTTCCAGATGACGGTCTTGGCGTTGGTCAGGATGTCCGCGTACTGCTCCCGCGTGACTGGGCCGATGTCCAGCCCCATCCAGCCGTCCGGGATTTCCTCCACGGTCTTGGTCTCCGCGTCCGCCGCGAAGGCGCCGGCGACGACGTGGTCCGTGGGGAGCACGAGCGTGTCGCGGAACTCGTCGTAGAGGCGGAAGGCCTCGTCGGTCTTGTCCTCTTCCACGAGTGAGGACCCCGTCTCGTGGCCGAGGGCGCGGAGGAACGTGTACGCCATCGCGCCGCCGATGAGGAGGCGGTCCACCTTCGGGGCGAGCGCCTGGATGACGCCGATCTTGTCCGAGACCTTCGCGCCGCCCAAGACGGCGACGAACGGGCGGTCCGGGTCCTCCAGCGCGCCGTGGAGGTACTCCAGCTCCTTCGCGAGGAGGAGGCCCGCCGCGCTCGGGAGGTGCTCGGCGACGCCTGCCGTGGAGGCGTGCGCGCGGTGCACCGAGCCGAAGGCGTCCGAGACGAACACGTCACCCAGCGCCGCCAGCTGGCGGGCGGTCTCGGGGTCGTTGGCGGTCTCGCCGGGGAGGAACCGCGTGTTCTCCAGCAGCACGACGCTGCCGGCGGCGGCACCCTCCACGCACGCGGCCGCGGCGTCTCCGATGGTCTTGTCGCAGAAGGTGACCTCCGCGCCGAGGAGCTCCGCCAGCCGGTTGGCGACGGGGCGGAGGCTGAGCGCGTCCTTCCGCTCGCCCTTGGGGCGGCCGAGGTGGCTCAGGAGCACCGGCGTGCCGCCGGCGTCGAGGATGGCGCGGATGGTGGGGAGCGCCCCGCGGATGCGGGTGTCGTCCGTGATCCGGCGGCCTCCGTCGGCGTCCTCCATCGGGACGTTGAAGTCCACGCGCGTGAGGACGCGTTTGCCGGAGAGGTCGAGGTCGGAAAGGGTCTGCATAGAGGGGAGGGATCCGGGAGGACGGGATGGAGGACGAGGGCAGATCCCTCCGTCCCTGCCATCCCGTCTCCCGTCAGATCAGCCCGCGATCTTCTTCGCGAGGTCCACGGTGCGGCTGGAGTAGCCCCACTCGTTGTCGTACCAGCCGACGACCTTCACGAGGCGGCCGTCCGCCATCGTGCTGGGCGCGTCGAGGATGCAGGAGTGCGCGTTGTGCACGATGTCCACCGAGACGAGCGGCGCCGTGCTGTACTCCAGGATGCCCTTGAGCGGGCCCTCGGCGGCGGCCTTGAACGCGTCGTTCACCTGCTCCACGGTCACGTCCTCCTTGAGGATGGCCGTGAAGTCCGTCAGGGAGCCGTCCGGGGTGGGGACGCGGACGGCGAACCCGTCCAGCTTGCCCGCCAGCTCGGGCAGCACGAGGCCGACGGCCTTCGCGGCGCCGGTCGTCGTCGGGATCATGGAGAGGGCGGCGGCGCGGGCCCGGCGGAGGTCCTTGTGCGGCGCGTCCTGGATCCGCTGATCCGAGGTGTAGGCGTGGATCGTGGTCATGAAGCCCTTCTCGATGCCGAACGCATCGTTGAGGACCTTGGCCATCGGCGCGAGGCAGTTCGTGGTGCAGCTCGCGTTGGAGACGATCTCCTCGTCGCCGGTCAGCACGTCGTCGTTGACGCCGAGGACGACCGTCGCGTCCACCTCGCCGGAGGCGGGGGCGGAGATGACCACCTTCTTGGCGCCCGCGGTGAGGTGCATCGCGGCCTTCTCGCGCGTGCGGAAGACGCCGGTGGACTCGATCACGACGTCCGTGTCGAGGTCGCCCCAGGGGAGGTTGGAGGGGTCGCGCTCGGAGAAGACCTTGAAGCGGTCGCCGTTGATGACCAGCTCGTCGCCCTCGGCGGTCACGTCGCCGGGGTAGATCCCGTGGACGGAGTCGTACTTGAAGAGGTGCGCGAGGGTCTCGGCGTCGGTGAGGTCGTTCACCGCAACAATGTCGAAGTCGGTGTCGCCGCGCTCGAGGATGGAGCGGAAGACGAGGCGTCCGATGCGGCCGAAGCCGTTGATCCCAATCTTGATAGCCATGGAGGGGGGACGGGCTGGGGGAGAGGAAGACGCTTCATGCTAGGCGAGCGCCTTCTGGGGAAGAGTGAAAAGGACCGGAAAGGGCCGGCAGCGGTTTCCTCCCGTCCCGCTGGCGCTCGCGGCCGCCAGCCGCGCGGGCTCGGGGCGGACGCCGTGAAGCCTGGGGCCGCTAGGTTTGGCGCCATCCCTCTTCCCGACGCTCATGCGCCTCCCCGTTCTCGCGTTCGCCATTTCTCTGACTGCCTCCGCTTGTGGAGAGGCGGATGCTCCTGTCGATGCCNNNTCGCCGACGCCGTGACTCCTGAGGATGCTCCCGCAGAAACGGCGGAGGCCGCCGATCCCGTAGAGGAGTCCGACGCCGACAACGCGACCTCCGACGCCCCGCTGCCCGTTGCCGGGGAAGAGAACGACGTGCGCGAGGCGGTCTACGGGTTCCTCGTAGAGAGCGTCATGGACGGCCCGCAGCCGCCCGAACTGGAAGCCTGGGACGACGCCGTCAACATCGAGGGCACGGCGGCCTATTACGTCGGGATGCCAGCGCTGGCGGCGGACGTGGAGGCGTTCGAGTCGTATTGCGCGGGGATTGCCTCGGTGATCGGGCCAGACGAGAGCGGGATCGTCCGCGCGTACCTCCGACGCGGAACCGCCGGTGGGTGGACCGTCATCGACTACGAACTCTGCTACCCCGACGGTAGCTGGCAGACGTGGGAGGAGGAGTATTCCCTTCCCGCTGGGCTCGTCGTCGAAGCCCCGTAGCGCCTGGACAGCCCCGCCAGCGGACGGCCCCCGGCGGGGGAGTGGCTTAGCCGGCCATCATGGCCTCAATCAGGCGGTACTCCTCGCCGAGCTGCGCGAATCGTAGGAGGATGGCGCTCTCGTAGGTGTCGCCGTCCTCCTCGAAGGTGAGCAGCATCGAGGCGGTGTAGGCGCCGCCCTCTGCCTCTTCGAGATCCTCCACAGTCAACGCCAGCAGAGCCTCGTGCCACTCGCCCCCGGGGAGCAGCGCCGCCGCGATGTACTCGTCGAACATCTCGCGGTCGGCGGGTTCCAGTTCCAGGTACGGCTCGAACGCCGCAGCGTCCCCGCTGGCGGCCGCCGTCTGGAGAGCCTGGAGAAGGCCGCCCGGCGTCGTGAGGTCGGGGTCGGATGCCTCGGTGGTTTCCGCTGGCGGTTCGTCTGGAATCGTGGCAGGGGAGGCTTCCGCAGCTGGCGTGGCCTCGGCGACGGTCGCGGATTCGGCGGGCGCGACGTCGGTCGCGTCCGTGCAAGCGATGAGGAGGAGGGGGAGGAGAAGCGCGCGCATCGGCGGTCGGGCAAGAGAAACGGCCCGGAGGATAGCGGCCACGGGGCAAACACCCTCCCGCCAGGACGCTCCGCCAGCGGGGCGGCGTGTGGAGACGGGGCGAACCGGAGATTCACCGAGGCACCCTCCGCGTGTTCGCTAGCTTCGTTGGCTCTGCGAGATCCGAACACGGATTCCGAACCGGACCCCCACGATGGCCCAGATCAACGCCCCCAAGCCCCTCACGTCGCCCGAGCAGCGGGCCGAGGAGCGCCAAGACAGCTTCCAGACGACCGTCGCCCGCTCGCGTTCCTTCTTCGAGGAGAACAAAACGCTCGTGATCGGTGCCGGTGTCGGCATCCTCGCGCTCGTTTTCGGCATCATCGGCTACACGTGGTGGAGCGCGAACCAGGACGCCGAAGCGGAGCAGCTGCTCGGCTCCATCCTCTCCTACTACCAGGAGGGGGAGCTGGAGACGGCGCTCAACGGCACGGACTCCCAGCCCGGCCTGCTCGAGATCGCCGACGAGTACGGCGACGACACCGCCGCTCCGTTCTTCGCCGCCGACGCGCTGTTCCAGCTCGGTCGCTACGACGAGGCGGAGGAGTACTTCCGCCGGGTGGACCTCGGCGGCCTCTTCGGCGCCAGCGCCACCGCGGGCCTCGCCGCCGTGCACGAGATGCAGGGCGAGTTCGAGGACGCCGGCGAGATGTACGAGCGCGCCGCTCGCGACTTCCCTGGTGAGGCCACGGCCCCGGGTTACCTCCTCGACGCCGGCCGGGCCTTCCAGGCCGCGGGTGACTTCGAAGCCGCGCAGCGGGCCTACCAGCGTGCCATCGACGACTTCGGGGACACGCCGGAGGCGACCGTCGCGGCCGTCGAGCTGGCGAGCGTCGTCGCGGCGCAGACCGCCGTCGGGGAGGCCACGGGCGATGTGGAGCCGGCGTCTGCGCAGGACTCCACCGCCGCCGCTTCCGCGGCCGGGGACGCCGCGGCCATGCAGCAGGCGCTCCAGGACGCGCTCGCTGGCCAGGGCCAGTAGCGTCTCCGACCGGTTCTGATCTCCCCAGGGGCGCACGTTGGTGCGCCCCTGTGCGTTTGGGGCCTCTCCACCGCCGCCGCCAGCGCGCCGAGGACCGCCGCGCTCCCCCCGCGGTACCTTCGCGCTCCTCTCCGCCTGCCTGTCCCACTATGCCCACGATCCTCGTCGCAGACGACGAGCCCGCCATCCGACGCTCCCTCCGCGAGATCCTCGACTTCGAGGGCTACGGGGTGGAGGAAGCCGAGGACGGAGAGGAAGCGCTCCAGAAAACGAAGGCCGGCGGCATCGACCTCGTGCTGCTCGATATCAAAATGCCGCGGCGCGATGGGATGGAGGTGCTCCAGGCCCTCCGCGACGCCGAGGTCGGCGTGCCGGTCGTCATGATCTCTGGGCACGGGACGGTGGAGACCGCCGTGGAGGCGACCCAACTCGGCGCGGTGGACTTCCTCGAGAAGCCGCCGGACCTCAACCGCCTGCTCGTCTCCGTCCGCAACGCGCTCTCGCGAGGCGAACTGGAAACGGAGACCAAGCGGCTCCGCCAGACCGTCCGCGACGACGTCGCCAGCGAGCTCACGCCGATCGTGGGGGAGAGCCCCGCCATCGCGCGGGTCAAGCAGACCATCGAGCGCGTCGCGCCGACCGAAGCCCGCGTCCTCATCACGGGCGAGCCCGGGACCGGAAAAGAACTCGTGGCACGTTGGGTCCACGCCCAGAGCCACCGCGCGGACGGCCCGCTCGTGGAGGTCAACTGCGCCGCGATCCCGAGCGAACTGATCGAGAGCGAGCTGTTCGGCCACGAGAAGGGCGCGTTTACGGGCGCCACCAAGCAGCGGATCGGCAAGTTCGAGCAGGCGGACGGCGGCACGCTGTTTCTGGACGAGATCGGCGACATGAGCCTGGATGCCCAGGCGAAGGTCCTCCGCGCGCTCCAGGAATCGCGCATCACCCGCGTGGGCGGCGACCGTGCAATCACGGTCAACGTCCGCGTGCTGGCGGCCACGAACCGCAACCTCCGCGAGGCCGCCGAGGCCCGCGAGTTCCGCGAGGACCTCTTCCACCGGCTGGCAGTCATCGAGATCGACGTGCCGCCGCTGCGGGAGCGCCGAAGCGACGTGCCCGCCATCGCGGAGTACGTGCTCGGCGAGGTCATGCGGCGCAACGGGATGGAAGGAAAAGTCTTCGCGCCGGAAGCCCTCGACCGGATGAAGCACCGCTCCGCAACGTGGTGGAACGCCTCCTCATCCTCTCCGACGGCGACACCATCGCGGCGGACGACGTGGAGCGCTACGTGATGCCCGGCGGCAACGGAAACGAGGGCATCTCCGGCCTGGTGGACCGCTACGACTCGCTCTTCGATTTCCGCGACATGGCGGAGAAGGTGTTCATCGAGCGGAAGCTGGACGAGAACAGCTGGAACGTCTCCCAGACCGCGGAGGTCATCGGGATCCAGCGCTCGCACCTCTACAACAAGCTGAAGGACCTCGGCATCGAGCGGCCTGAGTGATGGAGCCCACTCCCAACCACCCGGACGCCACGTCCGACCCGCTGGCGCCCGCCGCCAGCCCGTCGCGCGGCACGCCCGTCCTCTCCGCGCGCGGCCTCGTCAAGCGCTACCCCAGCGCCGACGGCGAGCTCGAAGTCCTCTCCGGGCTCGACCTCGACGTGTGGGCGGGGGAGATGGTGGCCGTCGTGGGCGAGAGCGGGACGGGCAAGAGCACGCTGCTCCACCTCCTCGGCGCGCTGGACCGCCCGACGTTCGGGACGGTCCACTTCCGCGGCGAGGACGTGTTTGGAAAGGGGGACGAGGCGCTCGCGCAGTTCCGCAACCGCTCGCTCGGCTTCGTCTTCCAGTTTCACCACCTGCTGCCGGAGTTCAACGCGCTGGAAAACGTGGAGATGCCCGCGCTGATTGCCGGGCGCGACTTCGACCAGGCGCGTGAACGGGCGCAGAGCCTGCTCCGAGGGCTCGGGCTGGGCGAGCGGATGGACCACCGTCCGAGCCAGCCGTCGCCCGCTCCCTCATGAACCGCCCCGGCCTCGTTCTCATGGACGAGCCCACGGGCAACCTGGACGTGGCGACCGCCACCCGCCTCCACGACGAACTCCGCCGGCTCTCCCGTGAGGAGGACGCCGCGTTCGTGATCGTCACGCACAACCCCGCGCTCGCTGCGCTGGCGGACCGCGTCCTCCGGCTCGAAGGCGGGAAGCTCCACCCGGAGCACCTGCCCGAAGCGGCGTAGCGCGAGACCCACACGGGGTCTTCGCTAACCTGCGCGCTCCTGCCGCGTTCCTCTTTCGCGCACTCCCCACCGCCATGACTGAGACTCTGGACCTCCCCGTCGTCGATCCCTCCGAGATCGAGCGTATCGGCTTTGTGGACCGGCCCGTGGACCCCACTCTGGATCTGTTCGAGGAGATCGAGCGGCTGAAGGAGGAGAAGAACGCGGTCCTGCTCGCCCCCTACTACCAGGAAGGCGACATCCAGGACGTGGCGGACTACATCGGCGATTCCCTCGGCCTCGCGCGCGAGGCCGCTCAGACCGATGCCGACATCATCGTGTTTGCGGGCGTCCACTTCATGGCGGAGACGGCCAAGATCCTGAACCCTGGGAAGACCGTCCTGCTGCCGGACTTCAACGCGGGGTGCTCCCTCGCGGACTCCTGCCCGCCCGACGAGTTCGCGGCGTTCCGCGAGCAGCACCCGGACCACCTCGTCGTCAGCTACATCAACTGCTCCGCGGCGATCAAGGCGCAGACGGACATCATCGTGACGAGCTCCAACGCCGAGCACATCGTCCGCCAGATCCCCGAGGATCAGCCTGTCATCTTCGCGCCCGACCGCAACCTCGGCCGCTGGCTGATGGAGCAAACGGGCCGCGAGATGGTGCTCTGGGATGGAAGTTGTATCGTTCACGAAATCTTCTCGGAAGAAGAGATCGTGCGTTTGAAAATGCGACATCCGGAGGCTCTATTGCTCGCTCACCCCGAGTGCGAGCAGCACGTCCTCCGCCACGCGGACCACGTCGGTAGCACGTCGTCCATCCGCCGGTTCGCGGCAGAGAGCGAGGCACGCGAGTTCGTCGTGGCCACGGAGTCCGGCATCTTGCACCAGATGCAGAAGGACAACCCGGGGAAGACGTTCATCCCCGCGCCGCCAGACAACGGCTGTGCGTGTAACGACTGCCCGCACATGAAGCTGAACACGCTGGAGAAGCTCTACCTCTGCCTCCGGCACGAAGCGCCCGAGCTGCTGATGGAAGAGGACCTCCGCGTACGTGCGCTTCGTCCCATCGAGCGGATGCTGGAGATGAGCGCGGGCGTGAAGTAGAGACGCCTCGCGCGCCGCTGGCGCCAGTCGCGGGGCGTAGAATGCCACGAGGCCACCCCACAATGGGGTGGCCTCGTTCGGTAAGGGGCCGTGTGGCAGGGGCCCTTACGCGAAGTCGAGGACCTCGCCGTGGGGGTTCGTGGAACCGCCGGTGCCGGTGAAGTCGAGGACCTCGCCGTGGGGGTTCGTGGAGCCGCCGGTGCCGATCGCGAACGCCGTGGCCAGCGCGAGCGCAGAGACGAAAAGCTTCATGGAAGCAAGAGGGAGGAGGGATTTCGACGAGCCGAACGATGCGGAAGTGTTCCGCCTGAACAATCCAAAGCTAGCCGGAGTGACAGACTTCGCAAGTGATTACGCGATGTCTCATTCTGACACGTCGTAAGGGGGCGCTCTCCCGCGCTCTTAAGACCGGTCCGAGGGTGTGCGATACCAGGGGGGCTCCCAGCTCCCCCAGCTCCGTTGCGAGGTCTCTGGCTCGGTCTCCTTTTGTTCCCCTGTCTCTCCTTCGCCCAGGGGGCTTCCACCTCGGAGGAAGGGGCGCCCCTGGCCGAGCGCTTCTCTTGGTTGGAGTACGGCGCTCACGTCCAGAATTGGGGTGTCGCTCAGGGGCCGGACGGCGTGGTCTACAGTGCCAATACCTCCGGCGTCCTCGAGTACGACGGAGACGGCTGGCGCCTCCATACCCTTCCCGACTCCGTCCGCCAGCTCGTCCGGTCGGTCGCTGTGGATCCGTCCGGGACGGTGTACGTCGGGGGCATCGGCTTCGTCGGATACCTCGCGCCGGATGAGTCGAACACGCTCCGGATCGAGAGCCTCGTCGGGCACATCGCGCCGGGTCAGCGGGACTTCGGGGACGTCTGGACGACGCACGTCTCTCGTGGTGGTGTGGTCTTCCAGGCGGCAAACCGGCTGTTCCGGTGGAACGGACGCAGGATGCAGAGCTGGGAAACTGGCACCCGCTACCACAAAGCGTTCAGAGTAGGGCGCGAGGT
>LWDU01040764.1_pt1 | contig 16285 bp, 14 predicted proteins | sample 727161 | NCBI WGS metagenome assembly LWDU01 (sample SAMN04566230, study PRJNA314399) | hydrothermal vent metagenome | isolation source: deep sea hydrothermal plume seawater | place: Mexico: Gulf of California, Guaymas Basin | collected 2004-07-11 | reverse complement strand
CCAGGTCCTGATCGACCAGCCCACCTACCCGGGGTGCATAGCCGCACTCGGATTCGACGCCGACTCCTGAAAACGGAAACACCGCAGGTCGTTGACCTGCGGCGGCACGTGGAGCTAGAGGGAATTGAACCCTCGACCTCTTCCATGCCATGGGGAAGGCAGAGAGCAAGAACACACGGACGGGATGACCCGCCAACTATCCAGTCGAAGCCAATGGCTATAGCTACCGGCCGGGCCGAAGACGCATCGTCCCATTTCCGGGGTTATGTCAGCGACCTTAGGAGTTCCTCCAACTCCAGCCACAGGTCCTGACTGTGGTCCCATACGGAGTTGGCGTAGCCGCGCAACCCGTCGAGCTTGTTACGTGCCGTCCCTGCGATCAGTCCGAAACTGACGACGTTGGCCGACGGTAGGAAACACCAGGCAAACGCCATTCCGACCTGGTGAAGGTCGGTCTGTCTCCGGTGAGTTTCCTTATAGGTAGAGGTGATGTGATAGGCGACGGTGACCCCAAGAACAGCGTTGGCGATATCGACCCCGTCCCCCTCCAAAAGAAGCATGACAAGGATTACCGGTACCGACAGCGTGGGGAAGAAATAGGGGGCAATGCCAACCAGCCAGTTCCCACCGCCCACAAATCTCATGTGGCCACCCTGTCCACTCGTGGCATTTAGCTCTCGTACGCGGTTGAACGTCAGAAGGGCAAAGATGATGTGGGTGGCCTCGTGTTCGAGGGTGGACCAGAACGTTCCCTCTCGCATTGATCGGGGGCGGAGCAAGATCATCCAGACCACGGCGTAACCCCCGGCCCCATAGAGAAATGGCCTCATTGTCTGGAAAGCGTCGACTATGGCCTCTACCTCATCTTTAAAGGCAAGCACCGCCCCGGGCAGTACGACCAGAGCTCCGAGGGCTACAGGCCATTTGAGTAATCGAAGAAGAAAATTTATTGAGGCGCTCATGAAGGAACCACTCTGTACTCCAGCGGTTTGCCTGTCCATAGGCATGATTTGGCGGGTGCAACTATGTTTTCGGCATGGACACATGGGAATACCACGTTGAGGCAGGTCCAACCGATTGGGACGTGATCCAGCAGACGCTCACTCAGGCCGGCTCGGAAGGCTGGGAGTTGGTGGCCGCCGGGTTGGCCGATGGCTACCAAGAAGGCGGATTCTTGAGTGAGGGGACGCAGATTCTTGGAGGCCAGTTCTTCGCGGTATTCAAGCGCCCAGGGAATGGCTAGTTTCTTAGAGCGGAGCGGACTGGCTAGATCAAGCCATTTCACGGCCCCTTCAAGAATCCGGCCCCTTTGAGTTCACTTGTCGTGATCCGTCTGCCCATTGACCGCTACGACGGCCTCGTTAGAGGCTGGATGGCCGGACTGGTAGGTTCCACCCTTCGCTATTGCGATGACCGACCGGAGGATTTGTTGTGAACTGGTATCTCGGCCCTCTGCGGAAGTACGCGCAGTTTTCCGGTCGTGCGGGACGCAAGGAGTACTGGTTCTTCGCCCTCTGGCAGTTTGGGATCTTCCTAGTCCTGGCGGTGTTCACCGGCCCTCTCTACACCGTCTACTTCCTAGCGACCTTGATCCCAGATATCGCACTTAGCGTCCGCCGGTTACACGACATCAACCGATCGGGGGGCCTTGTGCTTATCGGTTTGATCCCCATCGTCGGTTGGATCGTCCTGCTGGTGTTCGCCGCGCAGGAGGGCACAAAGGGCCCCAATGACTACGGGGCTGAACCAATTGAGGCTGCCGTCTGAGTACTAGGACAGAGCCGCTAGGTCGAGGTTGGGAGGGGAGTCAATGGGTGCTCTACGTCGATTGATCAGTCGCCTGTTCCTCTATGGCGGTATCGGCGTTGGGACTTTTGTCGCAGTCGCTGTGGTTGAGTCGGTTGCGACCCGCTACCTCCTGGACGAAGCTCTCGACCTTTCTTTGTGGCAGAAGCTGGCAGCCCTTGCTGTGGTGTTGATCCTTATGGCGGTTCTCCGACGACGGGTTCGAGCTCCGCGTCGGGAGCGAGGGATCCGAGCTGCTCTCAGGGCGTTGCGCTGACAACCTGCCATCCCCCGTTCAGAGCCAGCCCTTCCGCCGGAAGAAGGTGATTTGGACAACGGTGATCGCCATGATCATCAACCAGGCCACGAGGTAGCCATTGAGCCAACCAAACTCTGGGAAGTACTCGGGGTCGATGTTCATCCCGTAGAGCCCGACTACGAACGTTGGGAGGAGCATGATCGAGGCGATTGCCCCTAGTCGATTCCCGGCCTGCGCCTGCTTCCTTTCAAGGAAGCTCGAGAGGTTGTCAGTCAAGACCTTCATCATGTCCCGCCCATACTGCGTGCGACTTCGAGCGTGACGGAGGCGCTCCGCTACGTCGATCAGATAGACCTCAGTCGACCTTGGAAAGATTTCAATTTTTACCCCATCAACTGTCTTCTTGAGGTCGAGCCGGTCGTCGATGATCTTTTCGGCGACACTCAGAGTTGGAGTAATGATCGACTCAAGTTGCAGGTAGATGTTCCTGAGTCGAGCGATCTGTTGGCGACAGTCCGACGGGGGCTCGTGGTCGTGGTTCAGGAGGTACTCGAGTTCGTTTGTCCGCTCGTGGGCGTCATCGACCAGACGATCGATCTGGGCGGTGATGAATTCGAGAAGAAGCCAGATGCAGTCACCGCTGAGAAGTTGACGGCTATTGGCCTGTCCGACAACCGTGGAGAGGTCCGGCATTGGGATCCCACTCGGCCAGTCGGTTGGAGTCTGTGTGACCGAGATGAAACGGTCAAAGTCGATTATGACCCGGATGCCAACGGTGCCGACTTCATCCACAACGGCGTCGTACGTCGGGTATGCGAGCTCGCCAAAGAGATACGAGTCATGTGATTCGAGGCGAGGGAACACTTCGTCCGAGAAGCCTCGTATCAGGCGGAGTCGATTGTCCGCAATGGGGTGGAGGTCTCCAGGTAGGACCGATTGGAGTTGGTCACCTGTTGGGTCTGCGAGGTCGTTCCAGGTCAGATCGGACACAGGCGAACCTCATGTTTCATTTGATTACACAACGGACTCAGGGTTGTCGTCACGGTCGTCGACGGGACCACCGGGCGGGGCCTGCGCCGGGCCGCCGCCGCCACGGGAGCCGCCGTTCTCCCGGTACCCGGCGAGCAACTTTGGGTCTATTAGAGGGGAGAGGACGATCCGAAAGGAGGTGAACACGAGAGCACGCCCAGGGCGAACGTCGGCCGCTACGAAGAGCGGCGGGAGTTCGTTACCGTTCGACTTATCTTCCGGGAGTGACAGTTCCTTGTTGTCGATTTGAAGTCGCAGAGCCCTCGGGTCGTTTCCAAAGATCTCCGGCCTGAAGTCCTCCACCTCGGTGAGAGGGGTCCTCAGCGCTCGGAGGAATTCTTCGGGGCTACATCCATTTAAGGCTCTGCCGGGTCCGGTTACTGTCACAGGTGAGATGAGGTCGTCCAATGGGGTATCGCTCAGACGCGTCACGATGGCGTCTGTGTGGACCCGGTTCACAGCCGAGTGGAGTCGATCACTCGTCACACGGATACGAAAGTCCTCCCGGGGCGAAAAGACCTCTTCGTTGGTCCCGGGGATCCTGGCCCTGACAGCACCAGCTGGGCTGTTGTCCGATTCTGGTTCGAGCGCTCCTCCCCCGGTCCAGAGCACGTCCCGCCTGTATTCGTCCTGCCACTGTGCTCGCATCTGGAGAAATGCTTCAGAAAGCCATTTCGGCTTAAAAGATGTCAGACGGGCCTGCATTTGCGCCCTCGTGATCTGTTCCTGATTTGGGATGGACGTCGACAGGACAAAGGACTGGGGCCGGTCGATCGTTACGGTCTCATCAGAGACCTCACCGGCATCGAGCAACGAGCCGAACGGCCGGTGTACAACTGTCCGTATTACTGCCTGCCAGTCGTAGAACTGGTCGCGGGTGTTAATCAGTCGAGCGAGTTCGGTCGAACTGTGTTGGATCTTCAGCAGGGCGGTCTTTCGGGTCCGAAGGCCAGCACCCTGACGGGTCTGGACGCGGGCCAACTCCCGGGTAAGGACGAGCCCGCGCGTCAGGAGACCAACGACAGCACCCGCGAACGGAATAAGGAACCAGAGGAAGAAGAACCAGCCGAAGATGAGGTTCGCGACAGTTCCCAACCCGGTGAGCACGGACAACCCCAGATTTCGACGAGTCGCCAGCCGTAGCTTGGCCTGGGCGGCCTCCACGTCCTCCATGGAACTGTCAGGCGCCTCTCGTTCGACCATGCCATTAGCGAGGTTCTTGCGGGCATCGTCAGTTGCCGTAGCGAGATGGTTACCGACCTGCCAGAGGAGGCAATTGCGACGAACCATCAGCCAACTGCGCCAGCGATCCTGGAGCGAGAGGACAATCGTTCGCGATGGATCCTTGTCGGGAATCGGGAGTGAAGATTTCCGAGCACAGATGTGGCCAATGTTTACGAGCAGTCCAGAAGGTGTATGGCGGTAGCAGACACCGTGGTGGAAGGACGTTCCACAATGGTCACAGCGGCCATCGGCCTTCCATGGCCCGTCGATCAGTTCGTGTTCTCGAAGAGCGTCTTTGTGCATCGTCTGATGGGTGCCGTACTGGTTTGGGACCACGTCGGAGGGCCCCTGATAGAACGCGGCGACCGCCAGGTAGTTGGTTGGATCGAACTCCGAGTGGTCTGGTCGGTGGTATTCGGGGCGGGAGGCATCGTCGGAGACTTCCGCCTCTTGGTCGGGCTTGCTAGGAGCGCCAGAGTCCAAGGCGAGGTCTTTAGATGGATCGTCGCTGGTGTCGTCCCCATCATCGAACCGGGTTAAAGCGGCGTCTACGGCCCGCGCATTGACGACATCCATCGAGCCGATCTCTGACAGATCGGTGTCCAAGTCGAGCAACTCAAGTTCAAGGCCTGAAAGGCTGAACGCCTCGTCGTCTGGTGCTGGCCCGACGGCTGACGGGTCGAGGTAGAGAAGGCGCTGTGTGTTGTGCATCGGAGTAGGAACCCCTTCGGGAAGGTCGCCTCCATCGACGAGGCTGAAGGCAGCTTCCCGGAGAAGAATCCACGGCTTCGGATCAGGTATCGCGGGTGGCCCGGTGTTGGGCATCCCCACCTCTTGGAGCCGGAAGAGCAGGTTGTCGGAGTCATTGTTGGACATTCCGGGGCGGAACCTCATGACCACTCTGGAATTCTCTCCGAACGTGAGTTGCTGGGCTGCCGCGGCAACTCCCTCACCAACACGTGTCACAACCTGGTCGATCACCAGCAACGGGGCCTTCTTGGCGGCTGCGATGAAGTTGCGGAGGAACAGGCGGAGGCCTTTCAGTATTCCGATCTCGCTTGCTCGATGTGCGAGAGGCGCCTGGAACCTCCGAAAGGCGAAGCCGCTCGCATCGGCGATGCGTGCCGAAACCTCTGGTCCGATAGGTGAACGGTGAGAGGCTGGAATGGCGTTGATGCCCGGTGGGACGATCCACGGGCCGCTCTCTGGGAACGCACCGGCGAGCACGTCGTCGACCAGGTGTCCGGAGTTGACTACCCGGAGTTGGCCCCGGATCAGGCGTACCGGGGTGACATTTCCAGCCGGATCATCGTGCAGGCTGAGAACCGGCTCTTCGAACCAGCGGAATCCCCCGGTAACGAGAAGGGCGATCTCTAAGCAGGCGCTTGGCCGGTCGCGAGTTCGAAGTGGAAGAACTGCTACCGCCGAGTCGGCGATCAGGACGAGATCGTGAAGGAAATGGGCGTCCCAGCGCGGATCGAACAACTCTGGTCCGAAGTCGCCCTTCGGTTCTGCGCAGCCGACGGTGTAGGCGCGGAACTCGCATCCGCTGAGGAACGACGATCGGACAGCGTCGAGGAGCTCCAACTCTCGATCACACCGAGTGCTCTCGATAGAGCTCAATGGGCCGGTCCTTACCGAGACAAAAGTGACCGCTGGCCACATCTCACCGGTCAGAACCTCTTCGAGCGTGCACGTGGTACTGCCTTGCGCACGGACCCAGGTGACGGGAGCTTCAAGGTCTCTCCCCGCATCTCCCAGGTCTATGAGCGCAACGGCATCCATCAAGTCTGCGGCAGCCCACTGGTCAAAGGTCTCGCCAAAGTTCGCGTCCGGACCGGTCAGGTCCGCTACGAGGATCGTGAGGTGTCGTGTCTCCGCCGCAAGGGGAATGACAGGGGTTGTGCTGCTGTCTGTCACACGACGGATCCGGTTGACCGAGTTTGCAGGGAGGTCAGAACCTCGCTGTAACCACGAATAAGGTCGTCGACCAGCTCGCGGGTCATCGCGTCCTCAGGTTCTACGACGCCAACCGACTTTCGGAACTCCGTACCTGCGAAGGGCATGGCCTTAACTCTCTCGAATCGTTTAATGTTCGCTTCGAGGTACGTCACCAGATTGGCAGTTCTTTCCCCCTCAGTTTCCCCACAGGCCTTCTTGTAACGGTCCCGGTCCTCTGCGGTAAAGGGAACGGTTCCCTCGCGCATGAAGGTTTCGGCCTCGCCGTGGAGCATGTACACCTTTCCCGAGCCCTCACCCAGTTGGTATAGGCGCTCATAAGCGGCGAAGGCCTTTTCGTGTTGAACTGAGACCGTGCCATAGCATTTGACGAACGCTTCCATGAGCGCCGGCAAGATGTTGTCTTGGCTCACGTCGGTTAGCAGCGGGAATGGGAATCGGAGCGGACCATCGGTCCCTGTGATGCTCACTTCTCTTGCCGGATCAGCAGTGGCATAGCCGAGCATGCGGGCCACGGCAAAGCCCCTGATCATTGCGAGTCGCGTGTGATCCGGCAGGGGAATGAAGTCCTCGAGGGTCTTCGTCCGACGGAAGCGCCAGAAGCCACCTTGTAACGCTCCCTTCTGGTCTCGGATGTTATTGAGTACTTCGCCCAGAGGCTGCACGAATGAATCCACGATCATCGGGTGGAACGGGTATTCGATGAACGATGAGATGAGAACCGATTCCCGGTCGTTGTCGGAGAAATGTATTCCTTTACCCATGACGCCTTCGACGATCTCCCTGGCGGGATCGCCAATATTGAACGGAAAACCCTGGACGAGCGGCTTCTCGTTAATCATCGGATGACTCTTGTGGACCACAGCGTTGAGCCCGTCGTTGAGTTCGACAAGGGGCGCAGACTGGTTCTTGGCCTCAAGGAGCTTCTGGCGAAACGAGTTGAGACGCTTCGTATGGTCGCTTATGGGTCTGCCGTTCGAGTCCGTCGATCTCAGGTATTCCCCGAGCCCTTCGGAGAAGTGGCGCGACATCCGGCTGGCAGGACGATTCATCCAGGACGAAACCCGGTCCTCTATCTCCTCTCCGGTGCAGGCCGCGACGATCTGCGGGGTCGCTCCCGGTACCCACTGGGGTGATTCTGACTTGGACCACAGGATCGGCAAGACGTCGTGTTGCTCATTAGCGAAAAAGCCACCCAGGTTGACGAGGTATCGGGTGGCGTCGATCGGATTGCTGGGTTGATAACCGCTATCTACGGCGAGTTTTGTTGCCTCTTCGGCCAAGTCCTCGATCGCTGCTTCCCAGTCTTCGACGTCCTCTAGGAAGAATTCCAGCGGTGACGGCCTGAAACTTTCTGGAATACCACCCCGGTAGATCGGCCAACTCTCGACCAAGGCAGGCTGCCCGTCTATCTGGGTCACCAGACCATGGACTCCTCCGAGCGCTTGGCTGATCTGCGCCTCCATGGTGTTGAGAACCTCGTTGGCTAGCGCCGTCATGGCGTTTGCTGCAGATTTCCGGCGGCTGGCTCGCCATTTGAAGAGGATCGACTGGGCGAACTGGTTGAAGGCTGCCTGCACCGGTGCGGCGCCGAAGTTGAGCGCACCATCGGTTCCGGCGTTTCTAAGGGTGCTCTTGGCCTCCTCATTCTTAGCGGTCGCTTTCTGCTGATCTTCCGCGGAGTCTTGGTGGACTTCGGCCGCGACTTGGAGCACCTCGTTGATGGCTTTACCGACTAGCAGTTCCCCAACCTTGAGGCCATACCGGCCAATGCTGTGGGAGGTGACCTTGAGAATCCGCTCGAACGACTCAGGACCCCATTCGCCTACGAGGGCATCAAATCCTGAAGTCGCTCGATCTAGAGACGGCCTCTCAACCATCGAAGCCTGGGCCCTGAGCCTCTGGTGCCATTCGGCTGGAGTGCCTGACTGCGTTTCAAACGGGAGTTTCAGTTCATTCTTGATTTCCTTGTCTTCTTCAGTGGCGAGGGCTTTGGAGGCGAACCTGTCGGTGATCTGGTTGGCTTCTGTTCCCCGTTCGTCGAGGTGACAGTTGGTCAGGTACTCCTCGAAGCGGAGACTGACGATCTCGTCGAGGACTGCCGCGTCAGTCATATTCTTTGCGTCTTCACCAAGTTCGATTACAGCCTTCTTGTTGTGACCCTCGTATAGTCCATCGAGGACCTCCCTCATGATCAACTTTGACGTGTAGTCCCGGAACCTGTCCCGGCCGATCGAGATTGTGGCCGCGCCAAATGAGGAAACGACCCCTGGCTGGCGGACTATGTCAAACGGGTAACCGCCCTGGTTATCTGGGGCGTTCATCGCCCAGTTGACGGTGATGAAGTTGTAGATGGATTCCTGAACGCTTATCGAAGAGACCCAGGATCCGAGACATTCACCGACAGCCCGGTAGACGTTGCGTTGATCCTCCAGGTCGATGCCATTCAGATTTTTTCGACCGATCAGGAAGGTCGAGTGAGGGCCTCGGTTGTCGAGTTTTACCTGGGTGGGGATCAGCTTGTCGTGACTGATCTCTGTGTCCCAATAGGCCGACATGAGTTCGGACATCATGGCCAGGCCGTTGGCGACCATGGCAGGGTTGGCGTCTGCTTTGAAAATGTCCGGGGTAAAGATGACGGATATTGGAAAAGCCCCGCGCAGATCAGTGCGACGAATCAGATCCACTACGTCGAGGAGGATCCCAGCTCCCGTCCCACCGGCCATTGAACCGAGGACAACGACCATTGGGTCAGGTACTGGTGTACCGGGCGGAACCGGAATACCGAGGTGCTTGGAGACCCGCTGGAGTTCAGGCCCACCGGCATCACAGTCGGAAAATGCCTCTATGACCTTTTGCCGGACCACGGTGCCGAGGGCCAGTACGCCCGCTATCCGACCTACGGCACGCATCTGGCCTGCCCCGGCGAGGAGTGGAACGGCGACGTCAGCCGGGTTTGGACGCCATCCGACCAACTCGTGGTAGCCCGAAGAATCATCACGCGGCGAGTGTTGGGCGAGGAGGGCATCGGTGAGAGCGGGATACGTCCCGAACCTCAGCGCGATGCTCTCGTAGTCCTCAGCAGGCAGGGTGGGAATCTCGCCGGGAGATTCTTGAATATTCAGGGTGTCGAGGCCTATGAACCGCCACGACTGAGGGATACCACCATCCCAACCAGAGTGTTCGAGGCGGCGACGCACATTATCTCGGACGTAACGGACGGCCTTCTGCCCGCTGCCCCCGCAACCAATCATGATCACTGGTCGAAGCATTTGTCTGAGATCCCTTCCATTCAGATTTCTTCAGTCTTGGGGTGATGATCCGATCATGCAAATGGATCGTCTGGATCGTGTACTTGGTCGTCCCATTCAGAGGGCTCTGTGGAGCCCGACGATGTGCTGGTCGGGGAGTCATCAAACGGGTCGGTGGGGTCCGCTACAGGCTTATCGAAGGGGTCGTCATCTCTGTCGGTCCCCTTGGTTACCACGGCCGCGCCGGTTCTGATCTCGTCCGCCTCAACGGCGCCAGTGGACTGGTCGACCTGTCCGGCTTCGATGAGTCGGGGAATCTCCCGGGCTGTCACATCGTTGAGGCGATCGGATACCTCGTCGAGTTGGTCAGCAGCAGAGGGCCCACCTTCGAATGGCTTGAACACCACGAGAAGTTGAGCTGAGGCGGTTTCGCCGCTCGCCAGAGTGGAGATCACACCAGTGGGGACCTGAAGTACCCAGCATTCCCTGAAAGTGGTACCTACAAGGCCGGCGGATGGTCCAGCTTCCTTCGCGGGTTCAGATCCCTCAGGGGCGATGCAGTGGTTCGTGGCGGCAGTAGCACGGATGACGGCGCGTTGCGATCGGCCGAAACCGGTTTCTTGACGCTCGCCGATGAAGGTTCGAAGCCAACTGATTTCGAAGTGGACGTCATCGATTACGGCCCTCGAGTTCCGGCCCTCGAGTTCGGTAGCGAACATGGTCGTTGTCGGGTCGACCGTTAGCACCCCGCCACCGACGGCGGACACGGTGCCATCAGGTCCTACGGTCACCGGCAGCGTCTTCCAGCGACTGTTGGGAGCGACGCCGTCCCACCGGGCGAGCCGAGTGGTGAACAGGGCCCGGAGTAGGACCTGGACGAGCACGAAGAGCAGGAGAAGCTTCAGAAGTTCGAAGACAAAGCTGGCCTTGTTCAGTGGTCGGCTCATCTCGAACCCGACCGACCACTCGATTGGTTCTGGGTCGCCTGCCTGGTCGACGTCGGTTCCGCTCACTGTGAGGGTGACGTTGAGTTCCACCCTCCGGTTGGCTGTGAAGTCCGCGTTCAGAACGGTCTCGCAGGTGATGGTTTCGCTATTCGGGACCGGGCACGTCTTCTCTTCGATGGTGAAGGAGCCTTCGAGGTCCTCTGAGATTGGCGCAACCGAAACGATGGTCACCTCGCCGGTGCCTTGGTCGGGGCCCCGGACAAGGACACTTAGTACGCTGGCTTCCTTGTCAACGATGTCGGTGATTTCTGCCCCGAGGATGACGGGAAACCCGGGTCCGGACCGGACGCCAAACTGGATAGTGCTGGGCGCTAGGCCCGGATGGGGGTCTCCGGCGATGGTGGCAGAGGGGGTAACTCGGATTTTCAGGAGAGACAGTGGGTTGTCTCCCGCCGCCCTGAAGGAGTCGACAAAGAACTTGGCTGGGATGGCCACCTCAATACCGGGCTCGTATCGAACAACGTCGGTTGGTCCACCATCAATGAGTGCTTCGAGACGAAGCGACATCTCCGCTCGGGGGTTATTGAAAGGCAAGCCACCGACTGAGGCAGTCAGGGTGTGGCCGTCGAACGTCTTGGGGTTTTGGTCGTCTAGAACGCCATAGGGGTCGGTGCGCTCGTAGACGATTCGATCGTGGACCCAGAGGCGGATCGCGCTCGGCCGGTCGGTTGCGAGATCCGGCGCGTCAGCCGTCGAGATCTGAGGGGTGACTTGTAGGTCCAGTCGCAACAGAGTCTGACCTGTTACCGCACTAAGCGCATCAGCCAAGAGATCCGCGGGAAGGATCAAAGGCTCATCGTCGGAGAACTCATCGGTAGTCGCCGTTCCAAGTCCCCGACCTTCGGGGGCGGTGGTGAGAGCGACATCGACACCACCCCTGTCGAACAACTGTTCACCCTTGAACAGGCGGAGTTCTATTGTCTCGTACGAGGCGGGGTCTGAACGACTGATGCGAGTTCCCGCCTCGTCGACCAGTTCGACGACTACGGCGTCTTGGAGCCACAGTTCCATCGTGCTGGGTTCGAATTCGAGCGGATCGAATGGCCCACCAATCACGATTGACGGTGTCACCGTCACTGACAATTGAAGTTCGTTGTCCGTTCCACCGCTTAGAAGGTCTTCGAGGAGGGCTGCGGGAACCTCGCAGGACTGCCCTGTAGCGAGGGGTCCATGCTTGCTCGTCCGGCCGCCAAGGCTCGCTGTAAAGTCCAAGACGATTGGGGGTCGGAGCGTCTCACAATCGAGCTCTTCTCCTCCGGAAGTCAACCTGAGCCCGACCCCCGAATAGGTAGCCGGATCTGTGGCGTCGATCCAGTCACGGCTGGCCAACTCAACACTCACTGATCCAGAGAAGAGGTGGTAGTGGGCTAGGGCGTTATGGGCCCCCGGGCCTTCAAACCGGAGGTGCCACTCGCCGTTCCACACACTCCCGGGCCCTTCACGCACCCCCTGGAGCTTCCGCCAACTCACTGTTGGTGAATACCCAGAAATCCCGGGCAGGCCCGGAATTGGACCATCGGGTCGGTCGATCTGGATCTCGGTGCCCAGGTTGGGTGGCTCAAGGAAGACCTCCACCCCCTGCCCATCCAGTGACGGCGGCAATTTGAAGAAGAGGTCGAACCGGCTCGCCCAGGGGCCGAGATCGAACGAAACGACGCAGATGTCGGAGCCCGGGGCACAGGGCAGTGCTTTCGGCAACTCTACGAGGCGTTCAAAGAGTTTGTCGCCGAGGATTTTGGCGAACTCATTGATGAGTTCAGCGGGCCGGTCGGTTTCGTAGAGGTTGCCGGTACCGGGTAGAGAGCCGCATTCGGAGTTGTCGAGCCCGAACCTGTCAGAAGCGACCTTTTCGCCGGAAGCGATAGCTCGCACCAAACTCAAATCCGGAGGATCCTTACCTTCCTCGGCAGCGAGGTCCTTGTTGGAAAGTCCAATGGCGATCATGGTGATGCGGCCTCTGCGGAGGGCATCCACTGGGCCTGTCGCAGCGCAGAGGCTGTCTCGGATAAGGGCCTTTTCGTTCTCTGTCAGGCCCCCGTTCTCGGTGTCGAACTCGCCGTCGGTGAACCAAACCAGGACACGACATCCTTTGCCGGACTTGTTGAGTTCGTCTAATGCACCACTGAGCGCCACCGTGTAATCGGTCCAAGGCCCGTAGTTCCTGGAGCTGTAGTCCCCAGCGATTCTCTTGAGTTCGTCCAAACTGTTCGGCGAGTCGAGGTCGATCCATGACGGGTGGTTCCTGTTGTACGTCTCAGCGAATCCGTGGATCGCCACCCGAATGGCGATGTTCTTGTCCTGGAAGTCTCTGGCGAGTCGGTAGAGGGCTTCCAACGCTGCAACGGTCCCGTCGACCCGATGGTTGTCTTTGTCGTGAGTTCGCAGACTTCCGGACTGGTCGATGAGAAAGAGCAGGGAGAGATCGTTTTCGGCTTCCCCGAGGCCACAATCGGTCAGGCTTGAAACCACCCGGTCCTCGGGCTCCGTCGACTGGGCTGCACTCGTAGGCGCCAGGGCGAATAGTGCGACTGCGACGAGGAATCCGAGAGAGGCCAGTTGGCCAAAGCGTGACCGCCGGGGAGAGGTCACCGCGCCGCTTGCTGAGCGAGGCGGATGATATGGATCAGGCACACGACGAAGGCTGCGATCCGAACCATTCGGACGTGTTGTTCAACCTGGAGGCCTGGAGTAGCCACGTAGTTCGGGCTGGCCCTTTTCTGCCGGTCAATGACCGTGGTGACCATGCACAACGCTGCTGCCACAACTCCGGTGAAATAGCCGAGCCAAAGTTGGCCGGGAAGAATCAGGACGGCCGAAACGGCCAGGGCCGCCGTGCAGATCCAGGCGAGCCGCCATGGTGAATGAACGAGTTCAGTGACCGGCGCATGTCCGAGACCGGCGTCTCCGTCTCCCCAGTCGTCTGAATGCACTACCGCCCCCCCCAAACCTCATCATGGGATAGGGCTGGAACGCCGATGGTAGGCCGTAATCAGATTGGAGTTCCACTAGGACGTCGCTTTGGAACGGCGAGCCGCAGGCGGCCAGAGAATGTATGCCTGATCGCCTTTGGCAGATTCCATGCTTGAATGGCCGGAGTATCTGCTGGACAGGAGTCAGAAGTGCCGACGTTTCCATTAGTACCAGCTGACTACAGCAGGCGGGCGGGTGCCTACATCCTTGACGTCTTGTTCGTTGTTATTCCCCCAACAGCGGCGTTGTTTCTAGCGATATTTCTGGTGTTTGTCGGAGTCCCTCTCTCCTTATGGACCCTGCTCCTGGTAGTCGGGGTCGGTTGGCTGCTCGTTGCCGGATTGTGGAATGACGTCATCCGACAGGGAACGACGGGGGCTACCTTCGGAAAGTCTCGGCAGTCTCTGGCCCTCGTCCGATCCACAACGGGAGAATCGGTTGGTGTCGGTCTTGCTGCCCTCCGGGTCCTTACGTTCTGGATATTCAACGCCTTGACCGGCGGCCTGTTCCTCGTCGTCGACCTATTGACGCCAGCGTTCAACGGGCGCAACCAGCGGCTACTCGACATGCTCCTCAACACCCTCGTTGTAGACACCCGTCGGATACCAGCATCACCTCCGACGGATCCTCTAGGGCAGTTTGAGGTGGGTGGCGCCAGCGACGATCCGTTCGCATGAGGAGTGCCCGACGGCGTTCTCGACGGCGTTCTGTCGCATCGGCTTTCGGTCTCGGGTTTCGACTTGCGGGCCAAGGCCTTGACCGATTGGGCATATCAGCGAACTCTCGCCCTCTCCGCGCAACTGTCGAAATTGCTTACCAGCCGCCGCGTCAGGGGCTGTTACGGCGTCTATTCGGTCGAAAGCCGCTGGAGCCGGGATGGCGTGACTATGAGATTGCTGCAGCTCGATACCTGGAGGGATTGGGGTTTAGGTCAGTCGAGGTAGGGGATGGAGGTTCCGACGGCGGGGTCGACGTTCGTGTCCGGGGCAAGCTTGTCGGTCAGGTCAAGGCACACCAGGCGAAGGTGGGTCGACCGCCGCTCCAGCAAATTGCGGGAGTGGCAGGCGCTGAGGAGGTCAACGCGGTGTTCTTTTCAAAGGCTGGCTACACGAAGACTGCGGTGGAGTGGGCCAGCACGGGGGAAGTGGGACTCTTCACGATCTCATTCGACGGCGACCACTTCGATGTTCGTGCCGTCAACAGGCTCGGTGACCGGTTAAGGCCCTAGCGGTCGCTGAAGGTTGCGGCCTTCTCGATGAGCGGTACTGCGTAATGGCTCGGACGGATCAGGCCGAGCGTGTCGCCGCCTTCTGAGTCCTCCTTGCTGGATCCACCTGTTGGGATACCGACGAAATCGCCGCCCAACTCAGTGAAAGCCGCCCCGCCGCTGATACCGGGTCCCATTTTCGCCGAGGTCTTGTAGAAGTCGCCCTCCCAGCCATTGCCTCCACCGGTCCACCAACCAGCCTGTTCGCCCGGTGTGATGGTGATCTTTATTCCGCCCATGCCGGGGAAACCGAGAACCTTGATCCGGTCTCCGATAGCGAGTTCCTGATCGATGATGTTGATCGATGGGCGATCCTTGATTGACACCGGATCTCCGTACTCATCGACAAGACGCACAACTGCGAGGTCGTGGACGAGGTCCGAGGCCTGGGGTATCGCGACGGCGAAGGCAATCCATTCCGGATCTACATCTGGAGAGTCGGACGCATAGACCTCTAGATCGCAAGGCTCTCCTTCGTTGAATACAACGTGCGCATTGGTGAGGACATGGTCGCTACGAAGAACCAGGGTTCCAGAGCCAGACCACCCACAGTCCGGAGAGTAGAGAAGGACAATCGATCTCGTCAGACGGTCCCAATCGGCGCTGGCGTCACCGCTGAGTAGCCGCGGAACGAGAAGCAAGACCAGGACGATTGCAACTCCCGACAGGGCTACCCAGCGAGGAATCCGAAAGTGGAAGATTCTTGGGAACCGAGGTGAGGTCGACGACGGCCCGAGAGACATGGTTTCGGAAGTGTCTAGGAAGGGATCGGCAGGCTCCATCCCGGTAACTGGGGACTCGCCAAAGGGATCGTCGCCGTTATCGAAGGAGTCGCTGAACGTGTGAGTGTCGTCAAAGGGGTCACTTGCATCGTCTGAACCCCATGTATCGCTCATCACCAGACATTCTTCCATCTCGCGACCACGGACTGTTCCTGGCGTCGCTCCTAGAGGGCATTAGCACTAGAAACGGAAACACCGCAGGTCAGTTACCTACGGCGTTGTATGTGGCTAGGGGGGGAATTGAACCCCCGACTTTCTCCATGTCGTGGGGACGGCAGAGGTCAATGACCTATGGGGAGTTTGTTAGGCGGAGTCTGGCCGAGAGAGATCGGGTCGCCTACCCTCGCCTCCTCCTCGGCCAGGGTCGAGTTAACGATGGGGGTTCTAGCGGTCCATGCCGCAGGTCGGACACCACTCGCGCCCGGGCTCTAACCATTCACCGCATGCATCACAGTGGGCACCTTCCAACTCAGGGCCAGAGTCGTTGTCATCAGAAAAGTTGGGCATTGATTGGTACTCCTCTACCGGTCGGTGCGAGCAGTGTTGTGCTCGCAGCCCCAATCCTGGCTTACCACTGTGACAGTTCAATGAGTGAGCAACTAGGTGCTCGTGCGTTGCTCCCAGCGTTGCTCCCAGAGAGCGTTAGTACTGAAAACGGAAACACCGCAGGTCGTTGACCTGCGGCGTCACGTGGAGCTAGAGGGAATTGAACCCTCGACCTCTTCCATGCCATGGAAGCGCTCTGCCAACTG